>Ga0209086_10000132_pt1 | contig 65185 bp, 50 predicted proteins | sample M_130207_XF_Meta_FD_187312 | JGI IMG/M metagenome (GOLD analysis project Ga0209086, IMG submission 187312) | Freshwater microbial communities from Lake Montjoie, Canada to study carbon cycling - M_130207_XF_MetaG (SPAdes) (version 2) | ecosystem: Environmental > Aquatic > Freshwater > Lake... | reverse complement strand
GGGGGCGGTTATGAGCGAATGGTAGAGATCGAGGGTTTGGAGTTTTGAGAGTTTGGCGAGGAGAGGGGCGGAGTCGTCGGTGATGAGGGTGCTGTCTAAGATGAGGGTTTGGAGATTAGTCAGCGCGGCTAGGGGGGCCATGCCGGCGTCGTTGAGGTCGGCGTAGGCGAGGTTGAGGGTTACGAGATTCGTCAGTTTGGCTAGGCCGGGGGCGGCAGCGTTGGTCGAGCGGGTGCGGGCGAGATCGAGGTACGTCAGGCGCGTGAGGGGGGCTAGTTGGAGGAGCGACTTATCCGTGATGCGGGTATCGCGGAGGCTGAGCCAGGTGAGGCTCGTAAAGGCCTGCCAAGGGGCGACGTCGTCGACGTCGGTGCCGGAGAGATCGAGGCGTTCGAGGGAGAGGGAGGCGAGGGTGCGAATTCCCTGCCCCGTAATGTCTGTCTCGGCGAGGTTGAGGCGGCGAAGGGCGGGGAGACGGGTGAGCGCGGCGAGTTCGACGACGGGGGTGCCCAGGAGGCTGAGGTCCGCCAGGAGCGGCCAGGCGGGCAGGGCGAGGGCTTCGACGTAGGTGTTGTTGAGGGCTAATTTGTGAAGATTTTTGAGAGGAGCGAGGAAGTTCAAACCCGCGTCGGAGATGGGGTTTTGGTTGAGGTTGAGTTCTTCGAGGGAGGTTAGCGTGGCGAGGGAGGCGAGGGCGGAATCGCCGAGGCCGGTGGCTTCGAGATCGAGCGAACGGAGGCCGGGAAAACGGGCGAGGGCGGCGACGGAGGCGGCGTTCAGCGGGATGCCGCGGAGGCCGACGTGGCCAGAGCGAGTGGTGCCTCCGAGGGCCGTTATCCACTGCTTGAGGTCTCCCGAGGGGGGCGGGGCTTGGGGGCGGGAGGGAGCACCTGCGAAGAGAATGCGGGCTTGGGGGAGGGCGGTGCGGAAGGAGTCGAAGCCGGTGGCGGTGACGCGGGTATAGCGGATATCGAGATGGCGGAGGGCGGGCAGTCGCGACAGCCGGGCCAGGCCGTCGTTGGAGATTTTGGTGCGGTAGAGATTGAGGGATTCGAGTAGGGGGAGGCGTTCGAGGGTGGCGATGGCGGCGTCCGAGATATTGGTGCCCTGGAGATCGAGGCGGCGGAGGGCGGTGAGGCCGGCGAGCGCGGGGATGGATTCGTCGGTGATAGCGGTACCGTGGAGGTCGAGGTCGTGGAGGCGGGTTAGCTTTGCGAGGGGGGCGAGATCGGCGACGAAGGTATCGCCGGCCCAGAGGCGTTCGAGATCGGGCATTTGGAGCAGCGGGGCGAGGTCGGCGATGGGGCAGAGGGTGAGGTCGAGGTTGCGAAGCTTCGGGAAGTGACGGAGGCCGGAACCTTGGATTTCGGATTGACGGAGGGCAAGTTCGCGGAGGTTGGTAAGACCTTTTATTGCGTCGAGGCCCGCGTCTTTGAAGCGGATGCGGTCGAGGAAGTGATCGGAGAACGTCAGCTTTTCGAGGGTGGTGGCGGCGGAGAGAAAGCGGAGTTGGGTGCTGAGGTCCTTGCCGCCATCGGCGTTGCGATTCCAGAGGGGGCCGGGGAGGCGGAGTTCGCGGAGGGCGCGGAGGCCGATCATACGTTCGAGATCTTCGGGGACGGCGTTGACGGCGACCCAATCGACCATGTCGACTTGATAGTCGGTGGGGGGGAGGTCGGCGATGTCCGAGATGAGACGGCCGGCGATGGCGACGCGGCCGCCTTGGAGAAGGGTCCAGCGGGCAAGGGCTTGGTCGGCGGGGGCGGCGTGGGCGGCCAGCGCGAGAAGGAACACGCAGATTTGGACCAACCCACGCATTAGACGATCTCGTTGAGTTTTCGTTCGGCGGTAGGGAAGGCTTTGATTTGCGCCCCAAGGACCTCTTCGGAGAGGGTTAGGTAGAGATCGCCGAGGGTGCCGGTGGTACGGGTGTGGAGGCCGGTTTTCATTCCTCCGGCGTGGCCGGCGAGGATGAGGGCGAGGTTGTTGTTTTTATGGGCGTTGGCTTCGGCGTGTTCGTGGAGGAAGGCGACGACGGTGTTATCCAGAAGAGTTCCTTCGCCTTCGCGAACGGATTTGAGTTTACCGAGGAGGTAAGCGAATTCGTCGACGTGCCAACGGCAGATATCGCGAAGGATGCGCATGCCGCGGGGGGATTCGACTTCGCCATGGGTGTATTCGTGGTGGCGTTGGGCGGTGTGGCCGAGCCAGGGGAAGCGGGTGAGGCTTTGGCACTTGGTGAGCATGTAGGAGGCGACGTGGGTCTGCTGGGAGGCCAAGGCGTGGACGAGGAGATCGCTTTGGAGTTTGGCGATGCGGGGGTAGTCGCGGAGGTCGCCGGCTTCGGCGGGGCGGTCGACGGGCTGGGCGTATTCGGGCGGTAGGGTGGCGATGGAGGTTTCGAGTTCACGGACGGATTGGAGGTAGTCGTCGAGCTTGGATTTATCGCTCGAGCCGAGGCGGGATTGGAGGGATTTGGTTTGGGATTGGACGGCGTCGAGGACGGATTTTTGGCGGGCGACGGAGGCGGCGTCCTTGATGCCGAAGAGGCGATCGAAGAGGCGGTGGGGAATCATTTCGGGAGGGAGGGGGCGGTCGCGGTCGGCCCAGCTGAGGTTGCGTTGGATGCTTTCACCGAAGGACTCTTGGCAGACGCCGATTTGGAGGGAGCGGAAGCGCGAATCGCCGCCGATTTTCTGGGCGATGGCTTGGTCAATGGACGGGCCGCCGGCTCCGCGACCGGTGTACGTTCGGCAGGAGACGACGGCGGACATGGAGGGATAGTGGCTGTTGCCGGGGCCGGGGAGGCGGGCGGCGGCGGAGTCGAGACCGGTGATGATGTGGACGTCGTTGCGGAAGGGGGCGAGGGGCTGGAGGCAGGAGGGGAGGGCGAAGTCGGCGCCGGTTTCGCGGGGCACCCAGTATTTTTCGGGGATGCCGTTGCCGTTGAACCAGAAAACAAAACGCTTTGGAATTGTTTTGGCGGGGCCGAAGGCGTAGGCGGTGCCGTTGGGGTTGAACATGGCTTCGAGCGGGGGAAGGCCGAGGACGGCGCCGAGGCCGCGGAGGAGGGTGCGGCGAGGGAGGCGGGTTTCAATGGGCATGGGATTCCTCAAGAAATGGCTGGGAGGTGACGGTGGCTAGGACCAGTTCGCGGAAGCGGAAACCGGATTTGGAAAAGCGTTGGAAGATGGATTCGAGATGGGGGCGGTCGGCGTCGGTTTCGGGGCGGCCGAGGGCGTAGCGGAAGAACTGTTTGACGATGCAGCGTTGGCAGGCGGGGGTGCGGGCGAGGATGTCGCCGGCTTCGGCGGGGGAGGAGAAGGCGGAGTTGGGGACGCCGAGGATGGAGGCTTCGGTATTGACGGGGAGGGCGGTGGGGACGGCGTCGAGGCGGACGTTACGTTTGACTTTGTCGGTGGTGGGGAAGATGAGAGCAATCTGCTTTTCGCGATAGCGGCCGATGGCGTCGAACTGTTCGAAGCCGAAGCCGATGGGGTCGACGAGGCGGTGGCAACCGGCGCAGCTCGAGTCCGAGAGATGGGCGGCGAGGCGGTCTCGATTGGTCAGCGGTTTTTCTTCGGAGAGGACAGGGAGAGTAGTGGAGACGCCAGGGGGAGGCGGGGGGACGATTTGACAGAGGAAGTGTTCGCGGACGAAGAGGCCGCGGTCGGTGGGGGCGGTTTCCGAGGGCTTGGAGGTGAGGGTGAGGAAGCTGGCGTGGCCGAGGATGCCGGCGCGTTTGGAGTTGGCCGGGAAGGCGATTTGGGCGAACTCAGTGGGGGGCGGGGGGAGGTCGTAGAGTTGGGCGAGAGGGGTATTGACGAAGCTGTGGCGGGCGGTGAAGAGGTTGAGGAAGTTTTTGTCGTTCCAGACGAGGTCTTCGAAGAGATGGGTGGTTTCGGCGAGCATGGACTGGATGAGTTCAGCGCCGAATTCAGGGAAGAGGGTGCGTTCGCGGAGGGCACCTTTGACGCGGTCGAAGCGGAGCCATTCGGCGAGGAACTGGTTGAGGGCGAGTTTAGCGCGGGGGTCGGCGAGGAGGCGGCGAGCTTGGGTTTCGATGTCGGCTTGGGTGGTTAGGTTGGCCGAGCGGAGGGTGGGGTCGGGGGCGGTATCCCAAAGGAGGTAAGAGAGGCGGGCGGCGGGGCCGGGGCTGGTATGGAAGAGGAAGCCGGGGGATTGGAGCATGGTTTCGACGACGAGGGGGGCGTCGAAGCTGGGGCCGAGGAGTTTCTTGAAAGTGGTGACTTCGGCGGCGGAGAGGGGGCGGCGGAAGGCGAGTTCGCCGAAGGAGCGGACGAACTGTTCGGGGCAGGCGGAGGCGGATTTGTCGCAGGGGATGAGCTTCGCGAGGGCTCCGGAGCGGACGGCGGTACGGGTGAGTTTGGCGGCGGCGCGGGCGTAGTCTTCGGCCATGACGGGGGAGATATTTTGGCCAGCGGCTTGGTTTGTGAAGCCGTTGATGAAGTCTTCGGGGGGGAACTGGTTGGCGGGTCGGGTACGGTCTTGCAGGAGATCGGCGACGGTGTTGTTGTACTGGGAGTGGGTGAGACGGCGGAGGGCGGTGGGGAGGGGGAGGACAGTAGCGAGGGTGGTGCTGGTGGGCGTTGGGAGCGAGTTGAGCCAGGCGGTGAAGCGGCGAAGTGATTCGTCTTCGGGGCTGCCTTGCTTGATGCGCTCGCCGCCGGCGTGGGGGAGGCGATTGGTGGGTTTGCGCCAGAGGAGGTCGGCGGCGGCGAGGGGTTGGAGGGTGCGGGTGAGGTCGGTGCCTTCGGGGGGGAAGAGGAGACGGGTGGTGGAGGCGACGCCGTTTTCAGAGTGGCAGGCGCGGCACTGGGCGGCTTCCAGAATCGGGGCCACGTTGGGCGGTTGGGCCGCGAGGGGCAGAGCTATGAATAAAAGAAGCTGACGAAGAGAGTCCACGCTCGTTTATTCATATCAAATTGGAGACCTAAGCGCTACGGCGACAGTTACTCCGGTAGGACTGGTGGCGTTGCCGACGGTGATTTCGACCAGTTGGTTGCCGGCGGGGAGATTGTCTAGGGAGCGGACGTTGAGTTGGAAGACTCCGGCGACGAGGCCCGGGGGCGGAGCCGGCATAGATAACTTCCGCGGTGCGGCCGCCGATGGATTGGAAGGCGACGGGGCGACGTTGGTGGACTTGGCCGACTATGAGTTCGCCGGTGGGGATAGGCGGGGCGGGGGCGAAGTGGAGGCGGATGAGGGAGGGATCGGCGTGGGCGGCGAGTTCGAAATCGTGCTCGAGGAGTTGGGTGCGGGCGTGGAAGATGAGGAAGATGAGATCGATACGGGAATAGAGTTGGGGGTAGCGGACGGATTCGGAGTTGGCGAGGTTACGGGTCCATTTGGTGGGATCGTTGCCGCGAAGGATGTTGGTGCGGGCGGTCGCGATTTGTTCCTGCCGGGGAAGAACGGAGCGGGAACCGGGGAAAGATAGTTCGATGGCCGGGGCGGCGAAAAGGGCGGACGGGGCGATTGAGGGCGAGACCTTGAGCAGTACGATGGACGAAGTGGACCTGGGGGGCGGCAGGGTCGCGGTGTTGTTCGAAGTAAGTCGTCGCCGAGTAAGCAAACGGGACAATGCTACTCGCAATTAGGAGTTTAAGGATCGCGCGAGTCATCAATCGACTAGTGTATGTGCTAAAACTGGAGGCTATGGAACGTCGCTGGCTGGTGTTGGGACTGTTATTCCTCGGGGTCGTGGTCAGCTACATGGACCGGGGTAACCTGAGCATTGCGGCGGTGCCGATTATGGCGGAGTTCCATTTGACGTCGACGCAGATGGGGCTATTACTATCGAGTTTCTTTTGGACGTACGCACTGTTTCAGGTGCCGGGCGGGGCGCTGCTCGACCGGTTCGGGATTCGGAAGCTGTATGCCGGGGCGTTCTTGGTTTGGTGTTTGGCTTCGGCGGCGACGGGGTGGGCGCGGAGCTTCGAAGAGGTTTTGGGGTTGCGGTTGTTGTTGGGGATGGGGGAGGCGATTGCGCCGATCGCGAGCATGTCGTTCATCAAGCAGAATTTCGATGAACGGGAGCAGGGGTTGCCGACGGCGATTTATGTGGCGGGGTTGACGATGGGTCCGGCGATTGGGGCGCTGCTGGGGTCGAGCTTGATTGAGTGGTTGGGTTGGCGGGCGATGTTTGTGGTGACGGGATTGGGCGGGTGTTTGTGGTTGGTGCCGTGGTGGCTGTGGGCTCCGGAGGGAAAGGCGATGGCGAAGGAGAGCGCGGGGGAGGTGGCTTCGTTGGGGCAGTTTTTGCAGGCTTCGGTGGCATGGGGGCTGGCGTTGAGCGTGTTCTTTTATTCGTATTTTTGGTTTTTTGTGGTGACGTGGGTGCCGGCTTACCTGATGCAGGTACACGGGTTTCCGAACTTGAAGATGGGGTACACGATGGCGATTCCGCTGGGGGGGATGGCGCTCGTGAACCTGGCGGGCGGGGTGTGGGCGGATCGGGTATTACGGGGGGCAGCGGAGCCGTTGGCGCTGCGAAAGGTGTTTGTCTGCACGGGGTTTTCGCTGGCTTCGATTTTGATGGGGCTGGTGTTTGTGGAGAAGGGGGGGCCGGTGATTTGGGTGCTGCTGGCGGCGTTGATGGGGGTGGGAATTGGGGCGGGCAACTATTGGGCGATGTCGCAGGCGGCGGTGCCAAGGGCGCTGGTGGGGCGGGCGTTGGGCTTTCAGAACATGGTGGCGCAGTTGGCGGGGGCGTTGGCTCCGCTGGCGACGGGGGTGCTACTGGGGACGGGGCAGGACTATACGCTGGCGATTCTGGTGGCGGGGGCTTGTCCGCTGGTGGCGGTGGGGGCGCTGGTTTTGCTCGTTAGAAGCGGCAGGACGCCGGGTCGGGCTTGAGGAAGTAAGCGCGGAAGTTTTTGGCTTTTTTGTCCATACAGCCGACTAAGTTGAGAAGTTCGACTTTGCGGAATTGGACGGGGTGGCTTTCGCTTTGGAGGGAGATGGAGCCGGAGTCGAGGAGTTTGCCGTCAGTCTTCTGCGCGGGATCGTGTTTGGAGACGTTGCCGCCGCCGATTTGGGGATGTTCGTATTTGAGGACGGACTGGCCGTTGATGATGTGTTCGATGGACTCGGAACCGTGGACGATGACTTCGGCGCGGACCCACTGGTCGCCGTCGAAGGAGGGGGAGGTGGAGATGAGGCAGTGGGGGGTGAAGAGTTTGCCGTCGCGTTCGACGTTGGTTCCGGGGGTGCAGAGGTTGCCGGTCGTGCGCGGTCCCTTACCGAGGCCGCCGAGGAGTTGGACTTCGATGGAGATGGGGAAATCCTGGTCTTTTTGCATGGTGGCGGCGGGTTGGCCGTGGACCATGATGCCGCTGTTGCGGGTGGCCCAGCCGGGGCCTTCGACGGCTTGGTCGGAGACGAAGCGGTATTCGACGGCGATGATGTAATAAGAGAACGGAGTGTTGTAGAAGAGGTGGCCGAAGCGGCTGGAGAATTTGTCGTAGCCGTCGTAGCGGACGGTGAGGAGGCCGTTTTCGACACGGAAGGTGTTGGCGAAGTTTTCGCCGACGGGGTAGCCGGTGATCTTGGGGGTCCAGCCGGTGAGGTCCTTGCCGTTGAAGAGCGGGAGCCAGTCTTTTTTATCGGCTGGTTGGTTGGCTTGGGGGAAGGCGGCGGTGGCGAGGAGGAGGAAGATAGAGAACGGTTTCACGACTGCGAGTATATCGTGATGTCAGTGAGGCGGGCGGGGAACGAGGCGGCGCAAGCCATGGATGAAACGAATGATGAGGATTCGAGAGGGGCGAGCGAAGTAGATCAGCCGATAGCTCTGGACAAAGAGTTGCCGAATGGAATGGTCCTGGTATTCGGGGACGATCCGCCCGCGGCGGGAATGGGTTTGGAGCGATTGACCAGTTGCGTCGGCCTCCTCGTTGAGAACGTCAGCAGCCCGCAGCGAATCTGCCGCGATGAAGAGCAATGCCTCTCGCAGTCCACGCAGGGCAGACTGAGTCCAGACTACTTGAGTCGCCAAGATTTCATCTCAGCTGCCGCTTCCTCTAGAGTGTAAAAGGGTCCCGTTTCGGCCTCTTGTAAGCCGAGTTCGATCTCGCGGCGGACGAAGATTGCATATTCGACGTCTTCGTAGGTGGCATCGTCGGGGAGCCGATCGATGAGAGCGTGGATTTCTTCTTTAACGCTGGCCACGGTTTGAGTCTACGGCGGGGAGTGAAGGAAACCAAACTAACCGAGTTCCCAACTGTCCATCTCGGCTTCGGCTTCTTCCTGTGTGAGTGACTTGCCTTCCTCGATTTCCCGGAGTCCGCGAGCGATTCGCTCGCGGACGAATTCCGCGTAGGCTTCGGCATTCAACGAGGCTTCAGGAGGTGGGCCGGGGCGCATATTCTTACGCGAACAGGTCGGTGACCACCTTGCCCTTGACGAGTTCGCGGGGCTGGTTCAGGTGGTTGCGGATTTCCATGTCGGGGTCGATGCCAAGAGCGTAATAAATGGTCGCGAGGAGGTCGTTCGGGTGGACCGGCTTCTCCTTCGGGCTGGAGGCGGTCGCGTCGCTTTCTCCGTACTGCATGCCTCTGGCGATGCCCGCTCCGGCGACTACGGCGCTGTAGCAATACGGCCAATGATCGCGGCCGTCCGGGCTGTTGCTGTTGCCGCTCGTCGAGACACCCATGCGGGGGCTGCGGCCGAATTCGCCGACCGCGACAACCAACGTTTCCTTGAGGAGGCCGCGCTGGTCCATGTCGTCGAGCAGGGCCGAGAGGCTGCGGTCAAGCTTGGGGCAGTGGAGATTTTTGAGGGGAGCGAAGTTGGCGGCGTGCGTGTCCCAGGCCGTCTTTTCGGGGTCTCCGTTGGCTACGGACGGCCAGTTGACCTGGACGAATTTCGTACCGGCTTCGATCAAGCGGCGGGCCATCAGCGTGCTTTGGCCGAACGTGTGAAGACCGTAGCGCTCGCGCATTTTGGCGGACTCTTTTGTCAAGTCCATCGCGTCCCGGGCCTTGCCGGAGAGGACTAAGTCGTAGGCCTTGGCGTAGTATTCATCGACGGCAGAGGCGTTGAGCGCCTTCTCGAGATCGGGCATGGAGCCGTTGATGCCTTTGAGCAGTTCGAAGCGATCCTTGAGGCGCTCCGGAGGCATCTCTTTCCGCAACGAGAGATCTTCGAGGGTGACCTTCTGGGCGGGATCCTGGTACATCCGATAGGGATCGTAAGCCTTGCCGAGGAAGCCGGCGGCACCGCCTTTGCCGATGATGCCGGACTCCTGCAGCGGCCGGGGGAGTTCGACGAAGGGCAGCATGGCATCCTTCATCTTCATCATCTTCGAGATGTGGCTGCCGGCGGTAGGGAAGTCGGCGGCGTTGGGCGGTTCGAGTTGGCCGGAGGGCGAGACTTTGTCCGGCGGGTAGCCGGTGAGCATCTGATAGATGGCCGCGGTGTGGTTGAAGAGGCCGTTAGGGGTGTAGCTCATCGAGCGGATGAGGGTGACCTTGTCCATCGTGTCCGCCATCATCGGCATGTGTTCGCCGATCCAGGTGCCGGGGATTTTGGTTTTGATGGGCTTGAATTCGCCGCGAATGTTGGCGGGGGCATTGGGCTTCGGATCCCAGATATCGATGTGGCTGGGGCCGCCCTGGAGGAAGATCATGATGACGTTTTTGGCCGCGCCGAAGCCGCGCGCGCCAGCGAACTTGTCCGCCACTTCGGCAGCTTGCGCCGCCTTCTGCGAGAGGAAGAAGCCCGGCAGGTGGAGACCCGCCAAGCCGAGCGAGCCAATGCGCATGAGTTCGCGCCGTGTGGGCCCTTCACAAGTTTGTCCAGCGATGCGTCCAGGAATGTTCAACATGATCGTGCGCTCCCTTAGTAAATGTAGAGGAATCCTTTGCTATTGAGAAGGGCCCAGAGGAGATCCTGCGCTCGGAGAGTGCGGGGGCCGCCGGAAAGATACTTCGTGCCGGAGTCGGCTTCGCCCTTGGAGGGTAGGCGAGAGAGGGTGGCGAGGTAGAGATCTTCGACCATAGCCGCGTCGGTTTTACCGGCGAGGACGTTCTTGGCGACGCGGCCTTTCGGGTCCGCGACGGCTACGGAGATGGTCTTGCCATTGATGAGATTGAGCGCCTGAGGCAGGCTGAAGTCGGTACGGCGTTCACACTCGCAAGCGGACTCGCGGGTGGGGCGGCCGAAGAGATCGAGGAAGCCTTCGGCGCCGACGTGGGGGTCGGGGACCTGGGAGGCGTTCGTATCTTCTGGGACCTCTGGGAAGTTGGGGCGGGCTCCGGCTGCGGCTTCGACGGCGTCCATGAGAGGTTCGGCGTTGAGACGGCGGGGCAGGGCGTGGGAGAAGTTATCGGCGTCGAGCGCGTTCCATTCGTTGGTAACGAAGGAGGCTTGGTAAGAGCGGCTCTTGACGATGGTCCGCATCAGGGACTGGAGATCGAAATTGTGGTCGGTGAGATCCTTCGTGAGGGCTTCGAGGAGGGCCGGGTTGACGGGCGGGTTGGAGGCCCGGATATCGTCGACGGGGTCGATGATGCCTTTGCCGAAGAAGTAGCTCCAGAGGCGGTTGGCGACGGCCTTGGCGAAGAACGGATTTTGCTTCGAAACGAGCCATTCGGCGAGGGCGTCGCGGCGCTGGGGGCCGGCGGGGATTTTGGTGGGGGTCAAAGAAGCGATGAGGAACTCGGGGGCGACGACGCGTGAATCCTTCGGGTGCTTCATTTCATAGTCGGCGCGTTGGTCGTAGAGGATCTCTTCGCCGACCTCATAGCCGGGGCGGAGGCCGACGGCAGAGAAAAAAGCGGACATTTGGTAATACTGATTTTGGGTCCACTTTTCAAAGGGATGATCGTGGCACTGGGCGCAGACCATGCGGACGCCGAGGAAGACCTGGGTCGTCTTTTCCATGGTTGGTTTGGCGTCGCGCGTGGCGCGGAAATAGTTACCGGCGGGGTCGTCGTAGGTGCTGCCGCGGCTCGTGAGGAGCTCGCGGACCATCTTGTCGTAGGGCTTGTTGGCGGCGATGGACTCGCGGATCCATTCTCGGAAACCGTAGGTTCCTTTTTCGCCGAGGAACTTACGGGAGGATTGCAGGAGGTCGCTCCACTTGACGGTCCAATGATCGACGAAGGCGGGGCTGACGACGAGCTTATCGATTTTGCGGTCGCGCTTGAGCTTGGACGGTGCGGGGTCGGCGAGGAAGGCGCGGACGTCGTCGGGACTGGGGAGTTGGCCGGTAAGATCGACGGTGACACGGCGGAGGAAGGTGGCATCGTCGGTAGCGGGCGAGGGCTGGATTTTCAGCTTTTGGAGCTTGGCATCGATGTGCTGATCGATGTAGTTATTTTGGGGTAGAGGCTTCCAGGCGAAGCCGGGCTTGGGGTTGAGAATCTGAACCGGGATGGTGGAATACTTTCCTTGATACCGGACGAGGAGGGTGGCTTCGCCGACGCGTTCGCCGGAGACGAGCGAGGCTACATCGACTTTTGCCACGGTGGGGGAGTTGGACTCGATAGTGGCCTCGCGGGTAACGTCGCGGAGCTGGCCGTCGGCGAAGCGGGCGGTGACCTTGACTTGTGCCGTGGCACCGGGGGCGGCCATGGCGACTTCCCGGGGCTCGACTTCGAGGGCGGTGACGCTGTCCTTAGCCGGGTCGCCGTAGGGGACACCTTGGGCGATCCAGTTGTAGATGGTCGTGTAATAGGGGGATTTTTTATCGAAGCGGAGACCGCCGCCGTGGGCCACGCTTTGGGTGGGCTTGGCGAGCATCAGGCTGCGGGCGGGTTCGGCACGGTTGAATCGGCGACCGGAGAGGTCATAGAGAAGGGCTTCATAATCGAACTGGGGATCGTAGCCGCGCAGCGAGAGTTTGAAGCCGTTTTTGCCTTTGGCTGCACCGTGGCAGGGGCCGGAGGTGCAGCTGGTTTTATTGAGAATCGGGGCTACGTCGCGGAGGAAGGTGACGGAGGGGTCGGCCGCGGTGAGGGCGAGGGTGGCGCTAAGGAGCAGGAGTGGAAGGCGTGTCATCCTATTTTTTTTCATTGGGCAGGTTTCTCCTCGGGGTCAAGGGCTGCGACAGTTAGCGGGAGCAGCGGGGAATAGATTTCTTGGGCCTGGCCGCCGGTCATGAGCCGACCAACGACGCCGATGTTGTACAGGGCGGGCAGGGTGTTGCGGGTGGAGGTGACGAGGAAGGTGCCGGTGGTCTTATCCTTCTTGTCGACGGCCATTTCGATGGCGCGGAAATCGATGAAGTTGGGGAGATCGACGGCGACCGTATCGGGGACAGATTGGCCGCGTTCGCGGGTGGTCCAGCGCCAACGGAAGAGATACTCGTAGCCGGCCTCTTTCTTGGTGGCGCTTTCGAGGGTGAGGCTGAGATTAGCCGGGGTGGGGTCCGTCATCGCGGCGGGGAGTTGGTAGCCGAGCCACGTTCCGGAGAGAGCGCGTTGGCGGTCTACGACTCCTTGGGCGGAGGCACCGGCGACACTGATCGCGTAGCCGAGACCGGTGGCAGTGCGCTCGATTTTCGGCGTTTGCGGATCGGTGGAGATGACGCGGAAGCCGAATTCGCCGGAGTTGAATTTGGCGTCGGCGGCGGCGCTGAGGGTGAGGATGGCGCGACGGCTGTTGGCGCGATTGTTGGGATCGGTGATTTCGTGGGGGACGTCTCCGCCGACCATCGTGATGCCGGGCGGGAGGTTGATGGGCTCGACGCGAAGGGGTCCGGTGTAGCCGCGGCGGGCGATGTTGATCGCGACGAGAGCCGTACCACCGGCGGGGATGTTGACGAAGGGCGTCGTGATCTGGGCCTGGAAGTCACTGGCTGAGCGGGAGGCGTGGAGGCGGTAAGCGTATTGCTGCCCGCCGCGGAGGGCAAGATCTTCAACGGCAAGGGTGATGCGCTTGACGCCCTCGGGGACTTTGAATTGGAGGAACGGATCGCCGAGGGTTCGGCTGCTGGCTTGGACGGCACCGACGTCGACCGGGAGGGGGCCATCGCCGGCGGAGACGAGTTTTTTGCCGACTTCATCGTAGATGGTGAGCAGGCCGGTTAGCTTGGAGGTACCGAGTTCGCGGGCCTGGAGCTCGAAGAGGAACTCTTCGCCGGGCTTGACGTCGAGCGCGTATTTATCGACCTCGGCGGGCTTGGCGAGACGGGCGTTGATGGTGACAGGAAGTTGCAGCGCGGCAGCGACGGGTTCGAAGATTTCGGGGAACTCGCCGACGGCGAAGGGCAGGGGGAGCGAGGGCGAATCGACGAGATTGACGAACGTTTGGGGGCCGTCGATTTTGGTAAGATCGGCTTTGACTTTGGCGTTGGCGATGGAGACTTCGACGGCTTGGCCGCGGCGGCCTCCGAGAGGGAAGATGTCGGCGGCGTAGGCGTAGGGACCGGTTTTGAAGCGGTAATAATTTTGGGCTTGGGCGGAGAAACGAGCGTCGTGGATTTCGACGTAGTAGAAGCCTTCTTTGGGGAAGGTCATGTCGAGCCGGGCGTCGAGGCGGAGCATGGGATCGTCTTCGCTGCGGGCGATCTGCTTGCCGGATGCGTCGTAGATGCGGATGACGGGGTCGACGGCGGAGCCGGCGCGACGGGCATCGACTTCGAAGACGCGGCGTTCACCGGCTTTGATCTGCAGGCGGTAGAGATCGCGCTCGGCGCCCTGGAGGGTGCCGTTGAGCGTGAGGGGCGTCGAGGGCAGGGTTTGGGCCTTTTCGAGGGAATCGTTTTGGTGGGCGGTGGCTCCGGGGCGGCTTTCTTCTTCGGTCAGCTCGGGGAAGGACCCGACGTTGAAGAGCAGGATGTTGGAGAAGCCGTTGGTGGCCTTGACGCGGAGGGGGTAAACGCCAACGGGCCAATCGGCGGTGGGTTCGACGAGGAAGGTGGCGTAGCGGGATTCCATGCCGGGCTTCGAGGAGCCGAGCGGGGTGAAGGTGGCCGGGAGGGAAGAGATGATAGTGGCCCCTTCGCCGAGGTTTTGGCCGACGACGGTGAGCGCAAAGGGCCGCCCTTTCTGCGTGCCGCGCGGCTGGAGTTCCGTGATGGCCGGCGGGGCGGCCACGAGCGCCGTGGCGATGAGGAAGGGAATGAGAAATCTCATGGTTTACCTGCGGAGAGCGGGACGGGAATGAAGGAGTGGAGGAGTGAGCAATCCTTGGTATTGTAGACGCGGACCTTGCCATCGAAGCCGCCGGTGGCGAGTTTGGTGCTGTCGGGGGAGAATGCGACGGTGTAGATGCCAGCGGAATGGCCGGTGCAGGATGCCTTCTTTTCGCCGGTTTCAGGGTCGTAGAGATTCACGGCGGCGGACTGGCTGGCGACGGCGATGCGGGTCGCGTCGGGGGACCAGTCGAGGGCGTTGATGGGGCCGTCCTGACGGTCGAGCTTGCGGACGAGCGTCGTATCGTCTGCGATCTTCATATTGCGGGGACGGTCCATCAGATAGATGTAGGGGTAACGTTCGACGCCGCCGAGGACGACGACATCCTTCTTTGGGTGGCGGGCGATGGCGTTGAGTTCGCCGCGGAGGAGGTTGACGTTTTCGAGGAAGGCGCCGGAGCTCGCGTCGATGAGCTTGGCCGCTCGGTCGCCGGAGGCTGAGACGAAGCGTTTGGAATCGATGCCGAAGACGGTGGCGAGAACCCAGTTTTCGTGGTTGCCGATCTTGTAGAGCTCTTTGCCGGTGGCGGTTTCGAAGACGTGGACGGTATTGTCGGCGCAGCCTACGGCGATCTTCGACGAGTCTGGCGCGAGGGAGGCGCCGAAGACGGTGTCGTTTGTGAGGCGGGCGGAGCGGAGGAGTTTTGCCGTCGCAACGTCCCAGACTTGGACTTCGCCGAATTGGGCGGGGGTACCGCCGCCGGCGATGAGCAGCTTACCGTCGGCACTAAAGGCGACCGAGAGAATGCGTTCGGCGCGGCCGGGGAGACGATGAAGAAGTTTCGAGCCGTCGGCTTTATGGAGTAGAATTTCGCGGTTGCCGGAGACGGCGATGGATTGGCCGTCGGGCGAGAATTTGAGGGCGGTGATGACGGGGGGTTGGAGATAGACGGCGGCGCTCGGTTCGGTGGAATCGGCGGGCGAATCGTTCTTGGCGCCGGCAGCGATCCAATCGCGGAAGAGGGTGATGTCTGCTTCGGCGAGGGCCGGTTGGGCGAGGGGCATGCGGGGCTTCATCGCGCCAGTGAGATAGCGAACGGTCGCACTTTCGTCAGGCTTGCCGGCGAGGAAGGCGGGACCGCGCTTTCCACCTTTCTCAAAAGCTTCGAAGGTCGTTACGTCGAGATCGGAGGCCTTCGAGGCGGGTTGATGACAGCCTTGGCACTGCTTCTGCAGGATGGGCTGGATATCGCGGTAGTAGCTAGGGGCGGCGGCTAGGGGGCCGATGATTCCACAAAGAGAAAGTAGGACGCGGCGCATTGAACTTCCTTTCCAACTAAAAAAGAAGTCTATCAAATTGAGCGCGGGGAAGTTAACGCTTTTTGGGTTTGCCCTCTTCGTTGGCGGCGATGAGGTTATTGGTGACCGAGAAGGCGGAAGAGCCGTTGGCTTGGATCTCGGCGATGGTGCGGTGGCCGGTGTTGGCGACGACGCCTTCCAGGGTGACGTTTCCGTTCTTCACGATGATGTGAATGGGGTGAAAGCCAGGCGGTGGGTCCTGGGTGATGCCCATGGCGCGACCGGCCAGCGAAGGGAACAGCGGAGTGCCGCGATTGGGGTTGTACCGGGCCAGGGCGGGGTGGCTGTAGATGGCGCGGTAGACCGACAGGCGGACATCGTCATCGAACGGCGAAAGAGGCAGGACTTCGATTTCGTTGATCACCTTTTCGACACCTTCGAGGGCTTTTACGACGCGCTCGGCATCGGACTTCAAAGTGGGCCGCGAGGCAACGCCGCGCAGGTAGACAGTGTAGCCATTGATGCCGAAGCGCAAATTGTCGAAGAGCCCGTAGTGCGGGAGCCGAATGAGTTCGCTCTGCACATTGCGGGCCAAGGCCATGATGGCCTTTTCGTTGGTAACAGGAGAACGGGAGTCGCCGGGTTTTAAGCCGCCGGCCTCCTGGGCGTAGAGCGAAATAGCCAGCAGACAGAGGACCAATAGCCGCATACGACTCTCTTTGGATTTAGAAGTTGACGATGGAGGCGAAGGAACCGGGGTCGAGGCTGGCACCACCAACGAGGGCTCCGTCGATTTCGGGCTGAGCCATTAAGGCGGTGACGTTGTCCGGCTTTACGCTTCCTCCATAGAGGATGCGGGCAGCGGCGGCGGCGTTACCGCCAAACTTGGCTTCGATCCGGGCGCGGATCAGACGATGCGCGTCGGCAGCCATGTCGGGGGTGGCTGTCTTGCCGGTGCCGATGGCCCAGACGGGTTCATAAGCGATGACGATTTGGGCGAACTGTTCCGGGGTCAAGCCGGCGATGCCGCCTGCGAACTGCTGGGCAAGGACGGCTTCGGTTTCGCCGGCTTCGCGTTCGACCAGCATTTCGCCGACGCAGACGATGGGCTTCAGGCCGTGGGCCAGAGCGGCCTTCGTCCGTTCGAGCACCGTGGCATCGGTCTCACCGAAGAATTGGCGGCGTTCGCTATGGCCGATGATGACCCATTCCGCACCGGCGGCCTTGATCATAGGGCCGCTGATTTCACCGGTGAAGGCGCCATCATTTTTCCAGTACAAGTTCTGGGCACCGACACCGACGCGGGAGCCGGCAGTAGCCGTTACTGCCGCTGGAATGTCAATCGACGGCGGGCAGAGGACGATTTCGCAATGGGTGGAGGTGGCCACCAGCGGGAGGAACTTCTCGAAAAAGGCAGTGGTTTCTGCCGGCGTTTTGAACATCTTCCAATTGCCGGCCATGACGGGGATTCTCATAAGCTGTGTAAAAAACTGGTTCCTTGGGCGATCTGTACGCCGAAATTTTCGGCGACTGTTTGGCCGATGTCGGCGAGGGTCGCCCGGGTGCCGAGGGCAGTGGGCGCTCCGCCGTAGACGAGCAGCGGGGTGTATTCGCGGCTGTGGTCGGTCGACGGGGTGGTGGGGTCGCAGCCGTGGTCGGCGGTGAAGATGACGAGATCGCCCGGGACGAGGGCGGCCAAGAGGCTAGGCACCCAGGCGTCACATTCTTCGAGCGAACGGGCGTAGCCTTCGACGTCATTACGGTGGCCGAAGAGCATGTCGAAATCGACGAAATTGACGTAGATCAGGCCGGCTTTTGTATCGGCCATAGCCGCCAGCGTTTTGGCCATGCCGTCGACGTTGGTTTTGGTTTTGTCGTAAAGCTGGATACCGCGGCCGAGGAAGACGTCGAAGATTTTGCCGACAGAGTGGACGGTGACTTTGTGCGCCGCGAGTTGGTCGAGCAGCATGCCGGGGGCAGGGGGCATGGCGTAGTCCTTGCGGTTGGAGGTGCGGCGGTATTCACCGGACTCTCCTTCGAAAGGACGGGCGATGATGCGACCAATGTTCGGCAGCATTTCCCGGGCGATTTCGCAGATTTTGTAGAGTTCCCAGAGCGGGATGACTTCTTCATGCGCCGCGATTTGGAAGACGCTGTCGGCGGAGGTGTAGATGATCGGCGAGCCGGTGCGAACGTGTTCGTCGCCGAGTTCGGCCATGATCTCAGTGCCGGAGGCAGCCTGGTTGCCGAGGGTGCCGCGACCGATGCGGTCCTCGAAGGCCTGCATGAAAGCGGGGTCGAAGCCCTGCGGGTAGAGAGGGAGCGGTTGATCCAGATGGATGCCCACCATCTCCCAGTGGCCGGTCGTGGTGTCTTTGCCGGGGGAGGCCAGGGAGCATTTACCGTAAGCCGCGGTGGGGGCTTCGACAGGGCCGACGCCGGAGACCGGGGCAATGTTGCCGAGACCGAGGGCGGCGAAGTTCGGCAAGTGCAAGGGGCGGAGCCGGGCGATATTGCCGAGGGTGTTGGAGCCGACGTCGCCGTAGGCGGCAGCATCGGGCATTTCGCCGATGCCGACCGAGTCGAGCACGATCCAGATAACGCGGTGGAAAGCCATTACTCTTCTATTATCCGCTGGACGCGCTCGGTGAGGGAGTCGACGAAGCGATCCGGAATGAAACCGTTCATGCGGCTGGCCGCTTCCCCGCGTTTGTTGAGAATAATGGTGGAAGGGATGGAGTTGACCCCGAGGAGCCGGGAAAGACCGCCTTCGAAGTAAACCGACTTGTTCCACTGATTTTTTTCAAGGAACGGGGCGACCAAAGAGCGATCTTCGTCGGTATTGATATTGAGAAACACGACGTCGGAGCGGTCCTTGAAGCGCTCCTTGACCTGCTCGTAGAGCGGCTGCTGCACACGACAGGGGCCACACCAAGTGGCCCAGAAATCGAGGACGATGACCTTGCCGCGGAGAGAGGTCAAATCGAGAGAGTTGCCGCCGACGCCGCTGACGACGTAGTCGCCGACGGCGGATTTTAAGGCGTTGGGATCGATGGCACGGAGGCGGGCCAGTCGCTGCTTACCGCGTTCGACGGCGCGATCATGAGCTGCCAGGAGGACGTCGCCCAAGCCCTTTTCGTCGGGGTGGGATTTGCGCCACTCGGCGCGGAGAAGGGCGAGGTCAGCGACCCGCTCGGCTTCCTGGGAGACCACGAAGGCTTCGGCGTAAGCAGTGATGGCGTCGGGATCGTTTTGCGCAGAATGGGCCATGCCGAGCGCACGGGAGGCTTCCGGCGTGGGGTTGGCGGCCATGGACTGCTGCGCGAAGCTGACGGCGGCGGGAATCTTCTTCAGCGCCAGATTGGCGGTGCTTTGATAGAGGAGCGCGCGGCCGAGACCTTGATCGAGTTCCGCGCGGGTCTGCCAGCGCATCTTTTCGCCATTATCGAGCGAACGGAGGCTTTTCTCGTATCGGGCGGCGTATGGGAGAACCTTTTCGGGCTTTCGGGCAACTAGGAGACTACGGGAAACCGCGTCGAGCATGGCGAGGTCCTCGGGATCCTGGGCGAGGATGAGTTCGCCGTATTGGATGATGCGGGCGTTGTCCTTGGTTTCGATGGCGGACTTGGCGATGGCGCGTTCGAGTTCGAAGCGGGAGGCGGTTTTGGGGTACTTCTTCAGATGCAGCTCCAGCGCGTGGAGAAACTCATGAGCGGAGTTACCGGCTTCGGCAAGAGCGTTCGAAAGCTCTTGCTGTTCGGCGGGCGCCAAGGAACTCTGGGCGAGTAAGAGGCTGGCACAGAAAAAAACGAGAATCTTCATGGCTTGGGCGTAGTTTCCGCGCGGAAGGCGTTGACGAGAAAGGCGGCGCGATCGCGGGCGATGTTGAGATACGACTCGTTCTTCACGATGCGCTCCAAGGTTTTGTAAAACTGTTCCGGGGCGACGATGCGCTTGCGCTCCCAACTCGATTGGAGCAGGAGCAGAGCCTTGTTGACGCCAAGTTTGTCGAACCGAGCCGAACGTTCGAGGTTAATGCGATGGCTCTCGGTTTCGGCCATCCGCTCGAACCAGTCGTGGAGCGCTTGGGCGTCCAAATCCTGGGTGTAATTGAATTTGGTTTCGAAGGTTTTGACGCCGTCGACCCAACGGAAGCACTTTTCGCCCATCTTGGCGACGGGGAGGCCGGATTCGAGGGGACGATTAAAAAAGTTAAGCTTTTCGGCGAGGGCGAAGATGATCTGCGCTTGTTCGGGCGGCAGCGTGAAAGCGAGGGGCTGAGGATCGTCCTTTTGATCGATATAAACGGCTTGGCCGTCTTTGGCCAGGGTAATCTGCACCCATTCAGGAACGGAGCCGACGAACAACTTGCTATAGATCACTTGGGGTTGAGCGGCGAGGCCGGCGGCGCACGAGAGTAGGGCGAAGATGAGTTTCATTTGCGAATCGCCTCTTGGTAGCGCACTTGATTAGCGTGGCAGATGGCGGCGGCTAAAGCGTCGGACGCATCCTGGCTCTTGATGATTTCATCGAGTTTGAGAAGCGAGCGGACCATCATCTGCACCTGCTCCTTTTCGGCCCTGCCGTAGCCGACGACGCTGGTTTTGATTTCGAGAGGCGAATACTCGCCGACGGCGAGCCCGGCTTCGGCGAGGACGAGGAGGGCGACGCCGCGAACGTGGGCTAGTTTCAGTGCCGTTTGGGCATTGACGGCGTGGAAGACCGCTTCGACGGCGGCGGATTCGGGAGCATGAGCGACGATGACCGCCCGCAGCCCCGAGGCGATCAGAAGAAGGCGTTCGCTGAGCGGGGACTTCGGCGAGGTCTTGATGACTCCGGCGTCGAGGAGACGGTGGGATCGGCCATCGGATTCGATAACCCCGAAGCCGGTCCGTTCCGTGCCACAATCGACGCCGAGAATTCGCATCGGCTATTCCATGTCTGCTTCGTCGATCTCGTAGTTGGAGAAGACGCTCTGGACATCGTCGTAGTCTTCGAGCGCATCGTTGAGACGAATCATGCTTTTGGCGGCGGGGCCTTCGAGTTTGATCGTATTCTTCGGGATCATCCCGACTTCGGAACTCAGCGTTTCGATTTTGGCGGCGGCGATCGCGTTCATCACCGCTTCGTGGGCGTTTGGTTCTGAAAGCACCTGCCACACTTCGCCGTGCTGCTGGATGTCATCGGCACCGGCTTCGAGCGCGAGGTCCATCAGCTTTTCTTCGCTGACCTTGTCGGCATCGATGATGATGTTCGATTTTTTTTCGAACATCCAATTCACCGAGCCGGGCTCGCCCATGTTGCCGCCCCACTTGCTGAAGATGTGGCGGACGTCGGCGACGGTGCGGTTTTTGTTGTCGGTCGCGACATTGACGAGAACGGCAGCCCCGCCGGGGCCATAGCCTTCGTAGGTGTATTCTTCGATCGTGAGTCCTTCGATTTCACCAGTGCCGCGCTGAATGGCGCGTTTGATGTTGTCGGCCGGCATCGAGACGGCTTTCGCCGCGGTGATGGCGGTACGGAGTCGAGGGTTACCATCGGGATCGCCGCCGCCGCGAGCGGCGATGGTGATTTCCTTGATAATCCGGGTGAAGACACGCCCTCGTTTGGCATCGAGAGCGCCCTTCTTGTGTTTAATTGTGTGCCATTTAGAGTGACCAGACATGAGTGAGAACCAATCTCATAGGATATCGAATTCCTAGGGGGGGCGGTGAATGATCGTACGGAAGCGAAGATGAGACCCGCTTCGGGTGGAAGTTCTGACGGCGGTCGGGTCGGTGGGATTGGTTGCCTCGGCGGCGGATCTGAGCTCGAAGGGAATCGAGATGATCCCGCTGTTGTTCACGACCACTGCGTTGACGATGACGGTTTTACTGAACGTGACCGTCTACACGTTTAGGTTCGAGAAGGGGTGATACAGGGGGGATACCGGGACGTCCGTGTGGCACGGAAAGAAGTGAGCGGCGTCTATTTGCGATACAAATATCGAGCGCCGCGCACTGGCAAGGGTCGCATTGGGCGGCGGGGGTATCGACGGTCGATGGGCTATGGGTGGATGCTCCTCCGCAATACGTAACCGAGCTGGAGGCGCAAGACCAGGCATTGCAAATGAGGCGGGAACTGGGGTTGAGCGAGGCGAACCGCGTCACCGGCGAACAGCCGAAGCGGGATTTGCGCGTTTGGAGGGGCGATACTTTACGGGTCGGGGCTTATGGCTTTTTGCCTGGTCGGACCGTTACGCCTCTCCCGGTAAGATAGAGGGAAACATGGCAGAGGAACGGGAATCTGGATTAAGCGGGCGGCTGGCGCAGTCTAGTCAAAAACGGATGTTGCGCCAGGATGGCGAGTTCAACGTCCAGCGCGTGGGCCAAGGGTTTTGGCAGTCCATTAACCCGTACCACAAAATGTTGAACATCTCTTGGCCCCAGTTTTTTGGCATGATCTTCGTGATTTACGTCGCCCTGAATATCGTATTTGCGGGGCTATACCTAGGCTGCGGTCCGGGGGCGATTTCCGGAGTGGAGGGCAGCGGTGCCCTCCGTTTCCTTCAGCTCTACTTTTTTAGTGTGCAGACAATCGCCACGATCGGATATGGGACGATGACACCGACGAGCACCGCCGCCCATTTTCTGGTTTCAGTAGAGGCTCTAACCGGCCTGATGGGTTTCGCTCTGGCGACGGGCATCCTGTTTGCTCGATTTTCCAGACCGACGGCGGCCATTGCATTCAGCAAAGTCGCCCTGATCTCACCTTTCCAGGGCAGCACTGCGCTGATGTTCCGCTTGATGAACAGCCGATCCAACCAGTTGATGGAGGTAGCCGCCCAAGTGACTTATTCGCGCCTCGAAACGGAGCCCGACGGCCGACGAGTCCGAAAGTTCAAGCTCTTACCGCTGGAACGGAAAGAGGTTATGTTCCTGGCGACGCAGTGGGTGATCGTCCATCCGATCGACGAGCAATCACCGTTATTCGGCAAAGACGCAACGGCGATTCAGGCCGATGACCCGGAGATCATTATTCTGATCACGGCGACCGACGAGGCGTCGTCGCAGGTGGTGTATCGGCGATTTTCGTACGCCGACCAGGAGATTGTATATGGAGCTAAGTTTCGGGACCTCTACGGCAGGGGTGCAAGCGACGTCCTGACTATTGACCTTTCTCGATTGGACGACTATGAAAAAGTCACGCCGCCGGATTCTCCGGCGGCGTGAACTCCCTTTAAAAACTACTTTGCCGGCGAAACGAGGATTTGAATCGTTCCAAACGCGTCAGGCACCGTCGTTTTGCCGTACAACCGGCGCAACCGCATGGTGTTTTCCGCTCCCCAGCCCCAGACGTCGATCTGCGCATCGATCACGATCCCCTGGGCGGCCAGCTGCTTGGCCCGCTCAATGCGATTGGAAAAGGGGTCTGCCCCTTCGGTCGGCTCGATGTACGCTATTTCGGTAACCTCTTTCGGGATGACCATGAAAACGGCTTTGCCGTTGCCATCCAAATAGGCCCGTTGCTTGGACGGATCAAACGAATCCGGCCAGTTCACTTGCGACATGATTTTCTCTCCTTGTGTTGAAAAAAGAAAAGCGCCCCAGAAGGGACGCAACTCTGATTCCACGCTAGAGGTTCGTCAAGGGTAATCGAAACCCGACGGGCGGGAGAAAGAAGCTATCTCGCTCAAAACAAAAAAGTTCACAAGAGGTAAATAAATTTATTTACTTTGTGAACAGTGGCTTGGTTGATATTTTTTAGGGGTGCCACGAGCCCAAGGGGTGGGGAGAGGGCTCGTGGCGTTTTGCCGGTGGTTGGGGTGTAAGGCGGAGGAACCACCGACAAACTTGTTGATTACGAGTGAATCTCCTGAAGACTCCAAACTCGAATCGGATCTCTGAGACGACTGGCTGCAGCTTCCACTGCCGCTCTTGCCGCCGACATAGTTGTTATACAAGGTACTCTATACGTTATCGCGGCTCGACGCAAGGCTTTTTCATCGCCAAAGCTATGTACACCGGTTGTTGTATAGACTGCCAACTGCAAACGACCAGCCTTTAATAAGTCTACCGCATTTGGTCGTCCTTCGTTCACTTTAAATACGGTTGTACAAAATAATCCTGCATTTTTTAGTGCCAAAGCGGTTCCGCGGGTGGCCGCGAGGGTGTATCCGAGCTCCACAAAGCGCTTTGCAACGTCAACCGCCTCATTTTTGTGCCTTTCGGACACGCTAATGAACACCGTGCCGGAGGCGGGGAGCGGAGAACCGGCCGAAAGCTGCGCTTTGGCGAACGCTTCTCCGAAATTTTCGCCGACGCCCATGACTTCGCCCGTCGAACGCATTTCCGGGCCGAGCACCGGGTCGACGCCCTGAAACTTATTGAACGGGAAAACGGGAGACTTGACGAAGAACTGGGGAACGGTGAGGACGCCGCTGGTTTTGCCCTGCATTAGAGGAGCGAACTCTTTGAGCTTCTTGCCGATCATCAGGCCGACCGCGATTTTCGGAATCGGCACGCCGGTCGCCTTGGCGACGAAGGGAACCGTCCGCGACGCGCGAGGATTCACTTCGATGACGAAGACCTTGCCGTCTTTGATCGCGTATTGGACGTTCATCAGTCCGATGACTTTCAGCGCCCGAGCCAGTTTGACGGAGTATTCTTCGATCGTCTTGAGTTCGGCGGCACCGATACCAAAGGGAGGGAGAACGCAGGAGCTATCGCCGGAATGGATGCCGGCTTCTTCGATGTGCTCCATGATGCCGCAGATTAATACATCTTCGCCATCAGAGAGGCAGTCGACGTCGACTTCGATCGCGTCTTCCAGGAACCGGTCCACGAGGACGGGACGTTCCTGCGAGAAAGTGACCGCCTCGCGCATATAGCGCCGGACGGTATCTTCATCATAAGCGATGACCATGGCGCGTCCGCCGAGAACGTAGCTGGGGCGGACGAGAACAGGATAACCGAGAACATTGGCCACGGCGCAGGCTTCTTCAACCGTTGTCGCGGAGCCATTGGGCGGGCAAGGAATTTGGAGCTCGTCGAGGAGACGGCCGAAGAGCTTACGGTCCTCGGCGAGATCGATATTTTCGGGCGCGGTGCCGATGATGGGTACGCCGGCGCGCTTCAGCGGCAGAGCAAGGTTCAGTGGCGTTTGGCCACCGAACTGGACGATGACGCCGTCCGGTTTTTCCGTGTCATAGATATTGAGCACCTCTTCGAGTGTGAGGGGCTCGAAGTAGAGGCGATCGCTGGTGTCGTAGTCGGTCGAAACGGTTTCCGGATTGCAGTTCACCATGATCGATTCGTGGTCGAACGCCTGCAGGGCGAAGCTGGCATGGCAACAGCAGTAGTCAAATTCGATCCCTTGGCCGATACGATTGGGGCCGGCACCGAGGATCATCACCTTCTTCCGATCGCTCGGGTTGGCTTCGCACTCGGATTCGTAGGACGAATAGAGGTAGGGGGTGAACGATTCGAACTCGGCCGCGCAGGTGTCCACGCGATTGAAGACGGCGCTGACGCCCATCTGCTTACGGCGGTCGCGAATGCGCAGTGGGTCTTCGTTCCAGAGCCGGGCGAGCGTGGTATCCGCCACGCCGTTGCGTTTAGCTTCGCGCATCTCGGCCGATGAGATGGTCGCCAGCGACTTTTTGGCCAGGGCGGTGTGGGACTCGACCATCTCAAAGATCTGCTGGAGGAACCAGGGATCGATCTTCGTGAGTTCCTGAATCTGGTCGACAGTCCATCCCTGCTCGAAGGCAAAATAGATGTACGGCAGGCGATCGGGAGTCGGGGTGATGAGCTTATTCGGGATCAGTTCGACTTCGAAGGCCTCGACCTTCGTCGCCGACTTCCCGGTTTCCAGGGAACGAATGGCTTTGGCGAGCGCCGCCTTGAAATTCCGGGCAATCGACATGACTTCGCCAACCGACTTCATTTGCGTACCCAAGGTCGTATCCGCGCCAGGGAACTTCTCGAACTGCCATCGCGGGATCTTGGCCACAACGTAGTCGATGGTGGGCTCGAAGCAGGCCGGGGTGAGGCGCGTAATGTCGTTTTTGATCTCGTCGAGCCGATAACCGACAGCGAGCTTGGCGGCGATCTTCGCGATCGGGAAGCCGGTCGCCTTGGAGGCGAGGGCGGAACTGCGCGAAACGCGCGGATTCATTTCGACAACCACCATCGCGCCGTTGACCGGGTTGATAGCGAACTGCACGTTGGAACCACCCGTATCGACCCCGATTTCGCGAAGGCAGCGAATCGCGCCGTCGCGCATCATTTGATACTCGCGATCGGTCAAGGTTTGAACCGGAGCGACGGTGATCGAGTCGCCGGTGTGGACGCCCATCGGGTCGAAGTTTTCGATGGAGCAGACGATAATGACATTGTCGGCGAGGTCGCGCATGACCTCAAGCTCGAACTCTTTCCAGCCAATAACCGATTCCTCCGCCAACACCTCATGAACAGGAGAAAGCTGAAGCCCACGACCGAGAATTTCCTCGAGGTCTTCGGCGTTGTAAGCGATACCGCCTCCGGTTCCACCCATGGTGAAACTGGGCCGCAAAATGAGCGGATAGCCGACCTTAGCGGCAAAATCATGGCCGCCCTGAATAGAGGTGATCAAGGACGAAGTCGGGGTGTCGAGGCCGATCTTCTTCATCGCGTCTTTGAACAGCAGTCGATCTTCGGCCTTCTTGATCGATTCGATTTTGGCACCGATCAGTTCGACGCCGTATTCGTCCAACACGCCCGCCTCGGCGAGCGCAATCGAGAGGTTCAGGCCGGTCTGGCCACCGACGGTCGACAGGACCGCGTCAGGCCGTTCCTTGCGAATGATCTCGGTCAGATATTCCACACTGAGCGGTTCGACATAGGTGCGGTCCGCCAGGTTCGGATCCGTCATGATCGTCGCCGGGTTGGAATTCACCAGAATGACTTTGTAGCCTTCGTCCTTCAGCGCCTTGCACGCCTGGGTTCCGGAGTAGTCGAATTCGCAGGCCTGGCCAATAATAATGGGGCCAGAGCCAATGATCATAATGCAGTGAAGATCGGTGCGTTTCGGCATCGCTTAGCGCTTGGCCTCTTTCATAAGTGCGATGAAATCGTCGAATAAGTAAAGGGAGTCGTGGGGGCCGGGAGCGGCTTCCGGGTGATATTGGACGCAGAACAGCGGCTCTGACTTGTGCCGCAAACCTTCGACGGTTTGGTCGTTGAGGTTAACATGGGTTACTTCGACCGCCGAGTCGGCCAGCGACTCCGGGTCCACCGCAAAACCATGGTTTTGAGCCGTAATCTCAACCTTTTGGGTAAGTTTGTTCAGCACCGGATGGTTGCCGCCGCGATGGCCAAACTTCAGCTTGTAAGTTTTACCGCCGAGAGCAAGACCCAGCACCTGATGGCCGAGGCAGATGCCAAAGATGGGCGTCTTGCCGATGAGTTGCCGAACTTCCGCCGCCTGCGCCTGCAGTGGCTCCGGATCGCCGGGACCGTTCGATAGGAAGACGCCATCGGGCCGCAGTGCAAGCACATCGGCTGCCGATGTCGAGGCGGGTACGACGGTGACATGACAACCGCTCGAAACCAAGCGCCGGAGAATGTTGCGTTTGATCCCAAAGTCGAAGGCGACCACATGATACTCCGCCGGACGGAATTTACCGATCCGTTCCGAGAGCGAGACCGGATCAACGGCGGTGGTCCAACGGTAGGAATCGGGAGTGGAAACCCGCGTCGCAAGGTCGAGGCCCGCCATGGACGGCGTGTTCTTGGCCTTTTCGATCAACTCGGCCGCGTTGGTCGAGACCGAAGAGAGGACGCCCCGCATCACGCCTCGGGTTCGCAGGTGACGTACCAGCTTCCGGGTATCAATTGAGTCAATGATGGGCACATTGGCATCGGCCAAAAATTGGTGGGCCGAACGCTCGGATCGCCAATTCGAAACGATCGGAGAAAAATCGCGGACCGCCAACCCTTCAAGGTACGGTCGGGAGGATTCCATATCCCCTTCGTTCGTCCCATAGTTACCAATCTGCGGGTAAGTCAAAACTACGATTTGCCCGGAGTAAGACGGATCGGTAAATATCTCTTGATAGCCCGTCATGGAAGTGTTAAAAACGACTTCCCCGGAGCGCTCCGTTTGCGCTCCAAAAGCCCGGCCTTCGAAGACCGTTCCGTCTTCTAGAGCGAGGATAGCTGGATTCAATTCGGGGACCTCCCGCTGGATTTTGACTATTACAACACATTGGAGCGAGCTACCGCAATCATTGGACCGAGATTCGTGAGGGTCAATCCCGAAACAGAGCGTTCAACTGCTCCACGGCCGCGGCTACCATCGCTTCCCCGCCCCCGGCGGCGAGCCGACTGGAGATCACCTCGTACGCCCCTTCGGCGTAGGCTTTCCGGTCCGGCACGTAGCCGAGGTTGCCGTTGGCGAGCTCCACGACGATCGTCATCGCGAAAGGCGAGGCGAGCTTGATCGCCCGCCCATGCTCGACAAAAACCTCTCCCGGCAAGCCAACCCAAGCAACCGATTTGCCCAAGGCCATCACGTGCACCTCCGCCTCTACCGGCCGTTTGCCAAGGTCCACCAAGTCCATTACTTTAAACGCATTCACTTGCTCATAGAACGGGCTCGCGTTCTGCTTACCGTAGTTGGTCACCACCACCTTCGCCCGCTCTGCTTCCTCCGCCGTGTATGCCGCGGGCGGCAGCCCGACCAGCCGGGTCGAAACGCGCACCGGCTGCGGCTCCACCGGCGTCATTCTTTCCATAGTCTTCAGCACGGCGGCCGCCAACACGGTCCCGATCCGCGCCGCCTCCCCGTGACCCTTCTGCGGCCGGTTATGCGAAACATCGATGTGGTTGATGTTCCCCGCACAGCCGATCGTGAACAGGGTCGAGAACCCCGGCCCTTTCACCTCCCGCAGGCTCCGGCTCAAAGCATACGCATAGTCGGCCGAAAACTGAGCCCCACCCACGGTATCAAGATGGAGCGCGAAGTTGACAGAGGCACCGTTGCCGCCCGTCACCACGGCCACGTCGGGATCGATCGCCCCCAGCGCTCGCACAATCTTTGGATTCTTCTTTCCGGGATTCCAACCCGTGGTGCCATCGATCAGGCGAAAGCGGCGGATGAAGCTGATCGTGTCTTCGCGGCCCACGCCGACGCTGATCTCCGACGGTGCCAGCGCGGCGACCGCCTTTTCTACGCTGGCCGCAATCAACTCGGGGATCCGCTTCCAAAAGCCTTTCGCCAACGCGTCGATATCTGGCTCCACGCTGCGCAGCCGGGCTCCCAACTCAGGGCCCGTGTGGGAATGGGTGGCCGAAATCATGACATGCGTCGTCGGGATTCCTGTCCGCGCGGCAATCAGCGCTCGCGCTTCTTCGACAAACGCGCGGGGAATCTGCACGTAGTCAACGGCCACCAGCGCCATCCGCACGCCAGCTTGCTCCACCACCATTGCCTTGGCAAAAAGCGGATCATGGGTGCCCTCGTTCAGACGGACATAGTAGTACCCGGCCATCGGCATCCGAGCCGGTGGCGTGATATCCACCTCCGCGCGCCCGACGCGCCATTGCCCCCAGAGCACCGGGGTCATCACCATCACTAAGAACAAGACGATAGCCAATCGCAACATGCCTGTTATCCTACAAGGATTCCTGTCATGGTCGTTTCTACGCAATCGAAGCGGTTCGCAGCCTTGGAGTTGGATTGTGGGGTAACCCTCGCTCCGGTCGACGTCGCTTATCAAACTTACGGCACATTAAACGCTGATCGCTCCAACGCGATCCTTGTCATGCACGCCTTTTCCGGCGATGCCCACGCGGCGGGCATTGACGAACAAACCCAACAAAAAGGCTGGTGGGACAGCATGATCGGCCCCGGCCGCGGCTTCGACACCGACCAGTACTTCGTCATTTGTTCAAACGTTTTGGGCGGCTGCCGCGGCACCACTGGTCCCGGCTCCATCAACCCCGCGACGGGCGAGATCTTCGCGATGACGTTTCCGGTGATCACCATCGGCGACATGGTCCGGCTGCAGGCCAAGCTCATCGAATCGCTCGGCATTGAGAAACTGCTCTCCGTTGCCGGCGGCTCGATGGGCGGCATGCAGGTACTCGAATGGGCGGCCCGCTACCCTGATCGTGTCGCCTCCGCTATCCCCATCGCCACCACCCCGCGCCACAGCGCCCAGCAGATCGCCTTCAACGAAGTGGGGCGTCAAGCCATCATGGCCGATCCAGACTGGAGCGACGGCAACTACTACGGCGGGAAACTGCCGGGCCGCGGGCTCGCCGTGGCGCGTATGGTTGGGCATATTACGTACATGAGCGATGAGTCGATGCGCCAGAAATTCGGCCGCCGCCAACGGGAAGACCAAGGCATCTTTGAAGTCGAAAGCTACCTCCGCTATCGCGGCAGCCAGTTTGTCGACCGCTTCGACGCGAACTCGTATCTTTACATCACCAAGGCCATGGACCTGTTCGATCTCGCGGCCGGCCAACAGTCTCTGACCGCGGTGCTGGAACGATCGAAGACCAAGTTTCTCGTTATCAGCTTCACCTCTGACTGGCTCTATCCGTCCTATCAGTCGCAGGAGGTGGTGAGCGCCCTGCGGCGTCGCAATCAGGACGTGGCCTATATCGAACTCACCTCCAAGTACGGCCACGACGCCTTCCTCGTCGAGGTCGAAGAACAATCGGAGATCGTGAAAGGATTCCTCGTCCGCGTCACCAAAGGAGTGAACCGCCGATGACCCCGGCCAGCAATAACGATCCGTTTGTACGCGACCTGCTCGGTCGTGGCGACTATGCCATTTTCAGTGAAATCGTCGCGCCCCAGACGTGCGTCCTCGATCTTGGCTGCGGCGACGGAGAACTGCTCAGTTGGCTCGCCGACAACAAGGACGTCGATGCGCGCGGAGTCGAAATGGATGGCGCAAAGGTGCAGAAGGCGATTGCTAAAGGAGTCAGCTGCTACCAAGGTGACATCGAAGAATGCCTGGCTGATTACCCCGACCACGCCTTCGACTACGTCATCCTCAGCCAGACCCTGCAGGAGGTTCGTCAGCCGCTGCAGGTGCTGAACGACATGCTCCGCGTCGGCCGCCGCGCCCTGGTTGCCTTTCCAAATTTCGGCCACTGGCGCGTCCGACTAGCCCACTTGTTCACTGGACGAGCCCCCAAAACAACCCGGTTCCCTCACGATTGGTTCGACTCGCCCAACATCCATTTCTTCACAATCGACGACTTCGAGATCCTGGCCGCCCGCGAAGAGTGGCATATCGAAAAGCGCGTTTTCCTCGACGGCAACCGCGAGGTAAAAATGATGCCCAACCTGTTGGCTGAAACCGCAGTTTATTTAGTTCGCCGTCACCGCTAAAGCCATGCTCACTCGCCGCTCCTTCCTCGCCTCCGCTTCGGTCGCCCTTGCCGCTCCCAAGCAACCGAACGTATTGTTCATCTCGGTCGACGATATGAACGACTGGGTCGGCTGCCTGAAAGGCTACCCCGGCGTCCAAACACCCAATATCGACCGGCTAGCTCAGCGCGGCGTTCTGTTCGCCAACGCCCACTGCGCTTCCCCGCTCTGTAACCCCTCCCGCACCGCCCTGCTGACGGGCCAGCGGGCTTCCTCCACCGGCATCTACGACAACGACCAGTTCTGGCCACCCGTGCTCCCCGACGCCGTCACCCTCCCCATGTATTTCCGGAAGCACGGCTACCACGTCGCCGGGGCAGGCAAAGTGTTCCATCACACGGCCGGGAACAATCCGCCGTCGCAGTGGGACGAGTTCCAACTGCAAGTCTTCGACGACCCGTGGTATCGCCGCGCCGACTGGTACCCGTGGAACAAACGCGTCCCGGCCCCACCGGCCATCCCGCTCAATGGTTTGGACAAGTTCCAGGGTGAGTTCGATTGGGGCGTCCTACCCTATGAAGAACGCGCCTACGGCGACCAGCGCGCCATCGATTTCGGCACCGGTTTCCTCGGGAAAACGCACGCGAAGCCGTTCTTCCTCGCCATCGGATTGTGGCATCCCCATATTCCGATGTACGCCCCCCAAAAGTATTTCGACCTCTACCCGGCAGACAAGGTTCGCCTTCCGGAAGCACCCGAAGACGACCTCGACGACATCCCCAAAATCGGCCAGGAGTTCGCCGCCTTTCGGCGCGTCGAACACGAACGCATTGTCAGTACCGGCAAGCATAAGGACGCCATCCGCTCCTATCTCGCCTGCATCTCCTTCGCCGATGCCATGATCGGCCAACTCCTCGACGCCCTCGACCAATCGGCCCATGCCAAGAATACCGTCATCGTCTTCTGGTCCGACAACGGCTGGCATCTCGGCGAAAAAAAACATTGGCACAAGTCCACCCTTTGGCAGCGATCGACGCACGTGCCGATGATTATCGCCGGTCCGGGAACCGCTAAACCCGGCGTAGCGCGCCCACAGGCCGTCAGCCTGCTCGATCTCTATCCCACGCTCGTCGACCTTTGCGGCCTACCCAAAAACCCGCGCAACGAGGGCCTGAGCCTGACCCCGCAACTCCGCAACCCGAACGCCAAGCGCCCACCCGCCGTCATCACTTATCTCGAAGGCAATCACGCCGTCCGCACCGAACAGTGGCGTTACATTCGCTACAAGGACGGCTCGGAAGAGCTCTACGATTGCATCGCCGATCCCCACGAATGGCGCAATATAGCGAGCGATCCAAAGCACACCAAGCTCAAAGCCGAATTGGCTCGGGCGATCCCCACGACGAACGCCAAATCGCTGCCCCCTCGCACCAACTTTGACTTCGACTTCCCCACTTATACGTACAAGAAAAAAACCAACTAGAGCTCCCATGTCAGCGCAAGAATCGGAGAGTTTGTGCGTCGATTCCCGGTCACAATCGACTCATGAAATTCTCCCGTCGTAGCTTCGCCCTGCTCCCGGCCAGCGCTCTTTGGGCCGCCCACGACCCCGCCAACTTCGGTTGGTACCCTGACGTCATTTCCTGGCAACGGGCCGACGCTGACGGCCCCAGGCACGCCGTTCTCGACGGCGATCGAGACAAGCCCGGCGAGCCCTTCACGTATGCGTTTGGGATGCCGGGCGGAGCCTGAGGCGGCGCCCCTCTGCATTTCCAGCATGCCCGCGTGGCTATGCTTAAGGGCTCCCTGCTGCCAAGCTTCAGCCGCAAGTTGGACCGCGAAAAAACCAAACCCGCTCGAGCGGGCGAATTCTTCATCGTCCGTGGCGGGGTCCCAATTACGAAGGAGCCCGCCGCGAAACGCTAATCATCGGCTCGGCGCTCGGCGGCGGGAAGACCACCGTACTGGAATAGCCGCGCGTGCAACTCCTCTTCGAGGTAATTTTCACGCCCCGGATACTGGTCGCGATGCGCCAATCTCGCCGCTTCAATTTCCAACCGCAAAGCCGCGTAAACATTGCCCCGCGCCCGCGCCATCGCCAATGTTTCGCGATGGCTCAGCACCAGTTTCGCCACCGCAACACTGGCCCCTCGAAACGCCCGCCAGTCGACCGGCGCGGCTTCCGGAATCGGCGCCGCGACCACCGGCTCCACCAGATGCCGATGCTCCGGCTCGGTCATCGGTGCCGGTTGGATCAGCGGTGCCGTCACCTGGGCCTTGCGCAGTTCGAGCGACCCCGCCGCCAACGCCGCCAACGTCTCCAAAGCCGGTAGATTCGGGTCCCCTTCGGCGTACAAAATCCCCAACACCCGCGTCTTGCCGACCACCGGCACCAAGTGCGCTCGCTTCGAAATCCTGGGCTCAAATAGAGCCGCACCCAACTGCGACGCCGCCGTCAAACAGACCACCGTCTCGCTCGTATCCACCACCTGCTGCAGCGCCGCGGCCTCAGCCAGTTTCACCGGTTCGGCGACTAACCCGCCTGTTCCTCGTAACGCCTTCGCCAGCGCCCGGTCGCCGTCGATCGAAAACAGCGCGGCCCGTTCCGTAAATCCAGCCGCGGTATCCGCCACAATCTGAACCCACTGCTCAATCGATTCCGCCTGCCGCAGCGCTCGCGCCGCCCGCTGCAACTCCGCTGCTTCGGCCGGCACCGCCGCCAAGCGGCTAACCAGCAGGCCAGCCACTTCGTCTCGAATCTGCTTGATTTGTGCGTTAGTCATCAGAATTAAACAAACCTGTTATGGCGCCGAGTCCACTGCGCTCATCCCCGCCACCCGTCGCCGCAGGGGCCAACTCCCGCCGCATCTTGTCAAGCGTCATCGACTGAATAATCACGCGCCCAGGTCCGGTCAGCGTCGCCAGGAATAACCCTTCTCCACCGAAGATCGCCGTCTTGATCCCACCCACAAATTGGATGTCGTACTGCACCGCTTCCTCAAACGCCACGATACATCCGGTGTCCACCTGCAACTGCTCCCCGGGGGCCAACTGGAACTCGATAAAATCGCCACCACCATGGATGAACACGATCCCCGGCCCGGTCAGCTTCTGCAGAATAAAGCCCTCGCCGCCAAAGAATCCAGCGCCCAATTTCTTAACGAGAGCAATATTCAATTGCACCGTCGGCTGCGCCGCCAAAAATCCATCGCGCTGCACCAGCAGGCTTCGCCCCGGCGGCAGATCGAACGCCTGAATCCGCCCGGGGTAGGAACCCGCAAAGCCCACCTCACCCGGAGCATCCGCCCGGAAATGGGTCATAAACAGCGACTCTCCGGAGAGCTTCCGCTTCACCGCGCCCCAAATCTTCTCCCCCAGCGAGTTCCCCGTCATCCGCGTTTCCCACTGCACCGACGGAGTTTTGTACACCATCTTGCCCGCTTCGGCGTATAACTCCTGACCGGGTTTCAATTTCACTCGCGCCACCTGGAGGTTGTCCCCGTGAATCGTATATTCCAGTGTCTGCGACTCCTGGACCGGCGAGCTCATCACCGCCATCGCTCCGCCGCATTGAACACAGAACCGCGCGCCGTCCGCTTGGTTCGCTCCGCACTTGTTACAGAACGCCATAGTCTCAATTCCTCCGAATCACCTATTTTACAATGGGGGATGGCCCCATTGGTACATCGTTTGATACTTCGTTACGCACTTCTCGCTCTGCTCGTTCCGTTATTCGCTTCGTTGGCCGTAGCGAAATCAAACGGCGAGTGGTGCGGCACCTACCCGGGGCAAACGCACGAAGAACTCGACCTCCATCGTAAATCCCGCATCGCCGGCAAGTTCAAAGCCGCCACCAGCCGAAACGCGACCCGCCTGGACGGCAACATCCTCATCCTCGACGATTCCGATGGCGTAGTCGCCCGCCGCAACCCGTTCAACCTCTTGAGTCGAAGCGTCACGTTTACCCCTTCCGCCGCCGGCTATCGCTTCTCGACCGGCACCCCCGCCGTCGACACCGCCAACCCCGGCGCCGCCCTCAACGGCCTCGGCGACGACGATACCCGCGCGGTCGATCTCCCCTTCCCGTTCCCTTTCTACGGCGTCACTTACCAAAAGATTTTCATCAACTCCGATGGCAACTTAACCTTCGGCGGGGGCGACGTCGATACGGGTTCCCGCAGCATCGGCCGCCTCAACTCTGGTCTCCCCCGCATCGCTGGACTGTTTACCGATCTCGACCCGTCCGCCGCCGGCGACGGCGTTCGTGTCCGCAGCGATTCGACCAGTTTTACCATCACTTGGCTCCGCGTCCGCGAGTACTCCGACTTCGGCCTCGGCCCCCAGCAGACCTTTCAAATCAGCCTCTCGCCCAATGGAAACGTCACCCTCACATGGAGCCAGATCAACGTCGCCGAATCCGTGGTTGGCCTGTCGCCCGGTGGTCTCGTCAGTTCGACTACGCTCGTCGCTTTCGCGGCCGGCAGCGAGAGGACGTTCCCTGGAACCGTGGCTGAACGCTTCGGCGATTCCACCGCCGTCGATCTCGTCACCGCGTCGCAAAAGGTCTATGAATCCCAGGACGACGCCTACGACTATCTCGCCTTTTTCAACACGAGCGGCGTCTTCCCCGGCAGTGGCGTCATCGCCTTTGAAGTCTCCGTCCGCGCCCGCCGCAAGGGCATCGGCGACACCCTTGCCGACGTCGGCAAAGAGTATGGCTCCGCCAATCGTCTGCAGGCCGTGCTCAACCTGGGGCCGGTATCCCAATACCCGGACGACCCCAACGCTACCATGCCCTCCCGCGCCGGCACCGGCGACACCGGCCTCACCGTCGTCGCCCACGAAGCCGGCCATCTCTTTCTGGCTTTTGCCTCCGTCCGTGAAGTGCAGAACCGGCCGATGCTCGGCCGCCAAGGCTTCCATTGGGCGTTCACGTTCAACTCCGAAGCATCGCTGCTCGAAGGCAATCGCATCGAGGACTTAGGCGAAGGCGCAAGCCCTCGGTTTCGAACCACCGCCACGGTGGCAGGATTCTCGCCTCTCGACCAATATCTGATGGGCCTCCGCGCCCCCGGCGACGTCCCGCCGACGTTCTATGTCCAAAACTCCGGCCTCTCCACCGCGATTACATCTCCGCGGGTCGGGGCAACTTTCGGCGGCGCTCGGCGCGATGTCGCCGTCGACGAACTCATCACCGCCGAAGGCCGCCGCACACCCGATCACACCGTCGAGCAGCGCCGCTATCGCATCGGCTTCGTGCTCATCGTCCCCGCCGGCACGACGCCCTCCGCGACGGACCTGGCCAAGGTCGAACGCTACCGCACCGAGTTCGAACGTGCCTGGCCCCATTACTCCGGCGGTCGCGCCGCGATGGAGTCCACCTTTCGCCGCAACCTGCGGCTGAGCGTAGAACCCGCCATCGGCCTGCTCGCCAATCGATCCGCCACCGTCACCGTCGCCCTGGACCGGCCCGTTGCAACGCCCACTACCGTTCTCCTCCGCGCTGAATCTGGCCTCGCTTCCCTGCCTGCTAGCGTCACCATCCCCGCCGGACAAACCAGCACGAGCTTCCGCCTCGCTGGAGTCCGCCCCGGCCTCGACATCGTTCGCGCCGAAGGCCCCGCCTCGTTCGCCCCCGTCGAAGCACGGGTGCAGATCCTGCCCGCCGATGGCAGCGGCGCCGAGATCGTACTTGTCAGCAACGCCGGCACGCCGCCCATCTTCCGCGTGCAAGACGCGAACGAACTGCCCTACCCCGGCCTGGAACTCTCCGCCCAGAATCAGGTCGTCGTCACCGATGCGGATGGCCGCGCCGCATTCCCTGCCGGTGTCGAGACCGTCACCTTGGCCGGCACCGCATTGTCCGGTGGCGTCCCCCGCGCCCCCGCTCTCCTCGCCGGCGGAGTCGTCAACGCCGCCTCTTTCCGGCCCGGCTTGGTCGCCGGCGGCATCGCCACCGCCTTCGGTGCCGACCTGCGCAACGCCAGCGTCACCGTCGGCGGCACCATCGCTCGCGTCTTCTTTTCGAACGCGACCCAGATCAATTTCGCCGTTCCTAACGGGCTCGCCCCGGGGCCCACAAACGTTACGGCGCGCAACGCCATCGGCGTCGTCACCATATCGGCTACGGTGCTCGCCACTCAGCCTGGCATTTTCTTCGACGCCGCCTCCGGCAAGGCTGCCGCCATCCCGCGCGGCGACTCCATTTATGAGGTGTACGGCACCGGTTTCGGCACCACTCCCGTCACCGCCCGCTCGGGCACCCGCCCGGTGGAAGTCCTCTTCTCCGGGGCCGCCCCCGGCTTCGTAGGCCTGCAGCAACTCAACCTCCGCGGACTCTCCCCCGGCGACCCGCTCGTCGTCTCCACCGCCGGAGTCGACAGCAATACAGTAGCGTTACCATGAAGCATGGACCCGGAACGCCTTCGCCTCATCGCAACCGATAAACGCGAGCTCCACTGGCGTCGATGGGGCCCTTACCTCAGTGACCGCGCGTGGGGCACCGTCCGCGAAGACTACTCCTCCGATGGCACCGCGTGGGACTATTTTCCGTTCGATCACGCTCATCTCCGCGCCTACCGCTGGTCCGAAGACGGTCTCCTCGGCATCTGTGACAATCACCAGCGCCTCTGCTTCGGCTTGGCCCTTTGGAACGGCAAAGACCCCATTCTGAAGGAACGGCTCTTCGGCCTGTCCGGCCCCCAAGGCAACCACTCCGAAGATGTCAAAGAGCTCTACTATTACCTGGACTCAACGCCCACCCACTCTTACATGAAGGCGTTATATAAGTACCCCCAGGCCGCCTTTCCCTATCAACACTTACTCGAACAGAGCCGCCGCCGTGGCCGCCACGAACGCGAGTATGAACTCCTCGATACTGGCGTTTTTGATCAGGACCGTTACTTCGACGTCCAAATCGAATATGCCAAAGCCGACGTCGACGACCTGCTCATCAAGATCACGATTACCAACCGCGGACCGGAAGCGGCCCCCCTCTGGCTCCTGCCCCAAATCTGGTTCCGCAACACCTGGACATGGGGCCGCTCCCACTCGCCCAAGCCAGTACTGTACAAAGTCAACGACCGCGCCATCGCCTGTAAACACCAGGAACTCGGCAGCTACATCTTCACTTTCACCGAACCCACCACCCAACTCTTCACCGAAAACAACGGCGACACCGAACGGCTCTGGGGCGGAACGAACTCCGGCTTCGTTAAGAGTGCGTTTCATCGCTACCTGATCGACGGCCAAACCGAAGCGGTAAACCCTGCTCACTCTGGCACCAAAGCCGCTGGAATGTTCCACTTCACGCTGGGCCCCGGCGAATCCCGCACCGTTGTCGCCCGCCTCACCGGCCTCAAAGACGACGCCGATCTACCGCCCACCACCTACATCGACGAGGTCTTCGACCAGCGCCGTACCGAAGCGGATCGCTTCTACAATGGCGTGCAAAGCGTCCCGTTAACCACCGACGGCACCCGCATCTTTCGCCAGGCCATGGCTGGCCTGCTTTGGACCAAACAGTTCTATCACTTCGTCGTTGAACACTGGCTGAAAGGCGACCCGACCACACCACCTCCGCCGGAGTCGCGTAAAACCGGTCGCAACAAAGACTGGGCCCACTTATTCAACGACGACATCATTTCGATGCCCGACAAGTGGGAGTATCCTTGGTACGCCGCTTGGGATTCCGCCTTCCACATGATCCCCATGGCGATGATCGACCCCAGCTTCGCCAAAAGTCAGTTGAAGCTATTCCTCCGCGAATGGTACATGCATCCCAACGGCCAAATGCCGGCCTACGAATGGGCCCTCGGCGACGTCAATCCGCCCGTCCACGCCTGGGCCGTCCATCGGGTCTTCCAAATCGACCGCCGCATCACTGGCAAGCCTGATTTCGCCTTCCTCGAACGCTGCTTTCACAAGCTGCTGATGAACTTCACCTGGTGGGTCAACCGCAAGGACGCCGCCGGCAACAACGTCTTTGAAGGAGGCTTCCTCGGACTCGACAACATCGGCGTCTTCGACCGCTCCGCCCCCTTACCCACCGGGGGCATCATCGAACAGTCAGACGGTACGAGTTGGATGGCCATGTACTGCCTCAACATGCTGACGATCGCCCTCGACTTAGCCGAACACAATCGCGCCTATGAAGACATCGCCAGTAAGTTCTTCGAGCATTTTCTGTACATCGCCAGCGCCATGAACAAGCCAGGCAAAGAGAGCTTATGGGACGAGCAGGACGGCTTCTACTACGACCTGCTCCGCGTCCCTGACCGCGAGCCGTTCCGCATGCGCATCCGCAGCATGGTCGGGCTCATTCCCCTGTTCGCCGTCACGACGATCGACGCGACGCAAATCGCCAACCTCCACGGCTTTCGCCACCGGATGCAATGGTTCATGCGCCACCGCCCGGACCTTTGCCACAACGTCGCGTCCCTGTTTGAACGCGGCCAACAAGAGCGCGTCCTCCTCTCGGTCGTCACCCCGGACAAACTGCGCCGCATTCTCCGACGAATGGTGGACCCCAACGAATTCCTCTCCGAACACGGCGTCCGCGCCTTGTCGAAGTTCCATCAGGACAGCCCCTTCGAACTCCGAGTGAACCAGGAGACCTATCGCGTCAGCTACGAACCCGCCGAATCGACCACCGGCCTGTTCGGCGGTAACTCCAACTGGCGTGGTCCTATCTGGTTCCCCGTCAACTACCTCATCATCGAATCGCTCCAAAAATTTCATTTCTACTTCGGGGATAACTTCACTGTCGAATACCCCCTCGGGTCCGGTGACCAGGTTAACCTTTGGGAGCTCGCCACTGCGCTCTCCCACCGACTTTCAAACATTTTCAAGCAGGATCACACCGGGCGCCGACCCGTCTTCGGCCCCTATTCAAAGCACCAGAGCGATCCCCACTTCCGCGATCATCTGCTATTTTTCGAATACTTCAACGGCGATACCGGCGAAGGTCTCGGTGCCAGCCACCAAACCGGCTGGACTGCCCTCATCGCCAAATTAATCGCTCAAAACGGGGAATAATGCGTTACTTCGTCTTCTTACTCGCGGCCGGCTTGGCCGCTCAACCACAGCACGGCGTCCGGCCCGCCCGCCTGATCGTCAAAGGGACGATGGTCGTTGAAGGCACCGGCACCCCGGCCCAGGGGCCGCTCGATATCACCATCGAGAACGGCGTCATCACCCAGATCGCCCGCGGGTCCCAATCCCGCCCCGGCGACGTCGAAATTGACGCCCGCGGGAAGTACGTGCTTCCCGGCTTCATCAACATGCACGGGCACCTCCATCAGGAACGCGGCGGCGTCCCGATGGACCCGAACTACGTTCTGAAACTCTGGCTCGCCTGCGGCATCACCACCGTCCGCGACGTCGGCAGTAACCTGCAGTTCACCCTCGATACGAAGGCGAAATCCGCCCGCGGCGAAGTCGTCGCCCCGCGTCTCTTCGCCTACCCCGTCCTCGGACGCCCCGGCTCTCCCGAGGCCGCCGTCAACCGCGTCAAAGAGCTAAAATCCCGCGGCGTCGACGGCATGAAGATCGTCGGCGCCTGGCGAAACACCTTCGATGCCGCAGCGAAGGAAGCGAAATCCTCCGGCTTACCCATCGCCATCCACATCGGCGTCGAAGAGACGACCGCCGACGACGCCATCCGCAATAAAGTCGCCACCATCGAGCACTGGTACGGCATCCCCGACGCCGCCCTCGCTGCTGGCGTACAGAACTTCCCGTCCACTTACAACTACACGAACGAGGCCGACCGCTTCCGCTCCGCCGGCCGCCTCTGGCGCGAAGCCGACCCCAAGAAACTCGCCGCCGTCCTCGACGGCATGATCGCCAACAACGTCGCCTGGAACCCGACCCTCGAAATCTACGAAGCCTCCCGCGACCTCCAACGCGCCCAGAATCAGCCGTGGTTCAAGGACTACCTCCACCCCGTCCTCGCGGCCTTCTTCGAACCCAACCTCGCCAACCACGGCAGCTACTTCATCAACTGGTCTTCCACCGACGAAACTTACTGGAAAGAAAACTTCCGTCTCTGGCTCGCCGCCGTCCGTGATTTCGAAGCTCGCGGCGGCACCATCACGATGGGCGAGGACGCCGGCTACATCTACCAGATGTACGGCTTCGGCATGCTCCGCAACTTTGAGCTTCACCAGGAGGCCGGCTTCCACCCGCTGCGCATCATTAAGCACGCCACCGTCAACGGAGCCAAGGTGCTCGGCGCCGAAGGCACCATCGGCCGCGTCCGCGCCGGCTGGGCCGCCGACCTCGTCATCGTCAACGGCAACCCGCTCGAAAACTTCAAAATCCTCTACCCTGTCACCCCCAACGCCGGCACCAAAACCGGCATCGAATGGACCATCAAGGCCGGCTTCCCTTACCACGTCCCCCGGCTTTTGACTGAAGTGAAAGCCCTCGTCGACCAAGCACGCAAACCATGAATCCGGCTCCTCCCCTCCTCTACGCTCCCGGCGCGTTAGCCCAGGTCGGCCCCCTCGCCCACAGCCTCGGCTTCCGTCGTACGCTCATCGTCGCCGACCATGGCATGGACAATGCGGGGCACATCTCCTGTCTCATCGCCACGCTCTCGGCCGCCGGCGTCCAAGCCACCCCTTGGCGTAACTTCGGGGCCAACCCCGATGCGGCCATGATCGAACACGGCCGCGAGTTCGCCTCGCACCTCCAGATCGATTCGATCATCGGCCTCGGCGGCGGCAGCTCTCTCGACGCCGCCAAGGGCATCAACTTCGTGCTCACTAACGGCGGCACCATGAAGGACTACTGGGGCTACGGCAAGGCCGCCCGGCCCCTGCTCCCGATGATCGGCATCCCCTCGACCACCGGCACCGGCAGCGAGGCGCAGTCTTACGCTCTCATCAGCGACCCCGTCACCCACGTCAAAATGGCCTGCGGAGATCCCACGGCGTCCTTCCGCTACGCCGTCCTCGATCCCCTCCTCACCCTCTCCCAGCCCCTCCACGTCCGCGCCGCCGCCGGCTACGACGCCATCAGCCACGCCGTCGAAACCCTCGTCACGACGAAGCGAACTCCCGCTTCTCAACTCTTCTCCCGCCAAGCCTGGCACCTGCTCCATCGCAGCTACGCCGCCCCGGCGTCGCTCGAATCGAACGCCGACCTCCAACTCGGTGCCTGGTTCGCCGGCTGCGCCATCGAAGCCTCCATGCTCGGCGCAGCCCACGCCTGCGCCAACCCGCTCACCGCCCGCTACGGCATCACCCACGGCGTCGCCATCGCCATCATGCTCCCGCACGTCGTCCGCTGGAACGACGCGCCCGAATACGCCGAACTTCACCCTCATCTCGCCGACCGCCTTGCCGAACTCGCCGGCGGCCTCGCACTGCCAATCCGCGCCTACGACGTCCCGGCCAGCGCCCTACCCCAACTCGCGGAGGATGCGGCCCAGCAATGGACCGGTCGTCACAACCCCCGGCCCTTCGATGCGGCCGCCGCCCTGGAGCTATACCAATGCGCCTTCTAATCTGTCTCTTCCTATCGACCGCCCTCTTCGCCGAATGGCCCCAGTTCCGCGGCAACCCAGCCCTCACCGGCGTCGCCGACTCCGGTGCCCCGCCCGCCCAATTAAAACTCCTCTGGACCTGGGAAGGCGGCGAACAGTTCGAGTCCTCGCCCATCATCGCCGGCGGCGTTGTCTATATCGGCTCCGGCGCGGGTGACCTGCTCGCGATCGACCTCTCGACTGGAAAGACCAAATGGAAGTACAAAGCCGGCAGCGAAATCGGCGAATCCACCCCAGCCATCGCCAACGGCATCGTCTACGTCGGCGACCTCAAAGGCGTCCTGCACGCCGTCAATGCCGCCGATGGCAAAGGCCTTTGGACCTATCCCACCGGCACCGAAATCAAGTCCTCTCCCATCGTCCATGCCGACAAAGTGTTGATCGGCAGCTACGACCAAAGCCTCTACGCGCTCAATGCCAAGACCGGCAAACTCGCCTGGAAGTACGAGACCACCGGCCCCGTCCACGCCACCCCCGCCGTCAAAGACGGCATCGCCTACATCGCCGGCTGCGATGAACACTTCCGAGCCATCCGCATCGCCGACGGCAAAGAGATCTTCCAGGTCTCCAGCGGCGCCTACACCGGCGCCAGCCCCGCCCTCGCCGGCAACATGGCCTACTTCGGCACCTTCGGCAACGAAGTCTACAGCGTCGATATGGTCGCCAAGAAAATCATTTGGCGCTACGAACACCCGGTCCGCAAGTTCCCGTTCTATTCCAGCGCTACGCTAATCGACGGCAAAGTCATCCTCGGTGGCCGAGACAAAATGGTCCATGCCATCGATGCCAAAACCGGTAAAGTCGCGTGGATCTTCAATACCCGCAGCCGCGTCGAATCCAGCCCCGCCGCCGCCGCCGGCCGCGTCTACATCGGCTCGAACGATGGGCGCTTCTACGTGCTCGAAGCCGCCACCGGCAAAAAACTGTGGGAGTACGAAGCCGGTGCCGCCGTATCCAGCAGCCCGGCCATCAGCGACGGCAAAGTTGTCATTGCCGCGCAAGATGGCCGGGTCTACTGTTTCGGCGCCTAACCTAGAACAACAACTTCAACGCAACCTGGGTCTGACGCGGCGGGTTCGCCGTCCCCGTCACCCGACCAAACTGCGCATTTCCCACCGTCGTATTCGGCGAACCGAACACCGGGTGGTTACTCATGTTGAAGCTCTCCCCGCGCAGTTCGAGTGAAACCCGCTCACTCTTCAGCCGGAAGCGCTTGAACACCGACAAGTCCACATTTTCAATGAAGTCACTGCGCAGGTTCGGATGCATACGGCCCATATTGCCGAACGTGTACTGCGCCGGCAAAGTGAACGCAGCCGTATCGAACCAACGGTCCAGGCTCGGCGAATCGAGTTGCGCGTTCTTCCCTGTCGAATCCGGCCGCTGGCCGCCGCCGAACGAGAAACTGGTGTTGCCGGTCGTGCCCATTTGCAGCGGCGAACCGCTGTTCAGAGTCATAATTCCGTTCACCTGCCATTGGCCCAGCACGGCATTCATGAAGCCATTCCATTGCGCCCCGAACTGCTTTCCCTTGCCGAACGGTAGTTCGTAGGTATAGCTCGTCACCAGCCGGTGACGGTAGTCATACGGCGAGATCGAACGGTCGCAAGCGCGGCAATTGAAGTCCCGCCAACCGGCCGAATCCCAAGAGTTGTCGCCGCCGTCAGAGATCAGCTTCGACCAGGAGTAGGAGACGACCGCCAAGCCGTTCTGCGAGAACCGCTTTTCGAACTTCGCCTGCAAGCTGTGGAAGTTCGAGTTACCCCACGACGCGCCAGAATACGACACGCCCGGAATATGCGGGAACGGCGTCAAAAGCTGACCCCGTTGCACGGTCCGCGTCGACATCGCCCCAATTGGGATGATCCCGAAAAACGGATTCGGCACCGTGTCGAGCAACCCGGCATCGGGCCGGATCAGGTTCGTTGCCAACTGGTCCATCTGGAAACCAATCGGTAGATTCGTCCCTTTGTTGCCGGCATAGGCCACTTCAAGCACCGTTCCACGGCCAAAATCATGACCGATCGAGGCGTTCCACTGCGAGTTATACGGCGTCGTCATCGTGTTCGGCACCGGCGACCCAACGCCCTGTCCGAGCGAGGCGAGCAAGCCGTTCGTCGAGCCTTCTACCTGCAGCACTCCGTTCGGGAACGGGTTCCGCAGTAAGTCGGTCGGGGTAACACCATCCACCGACGTCACCCAAGGCGTCGACGCCCGGAACGGGGCCGTGCCGTAGTTGTTCGCGCCATACGGAGCCGCGGTGTAGAAGATCCCCGCACCCGCGCGAAACACCGTCTTCGGCGTGATTTGATACGCGATGCCCAGCCGCGGCGCGATCTTTCCCCACTCAATCGGCTTCAGCGTCCGTCTTCCCAAACCCTTATCCGAGAACAACCAACCGCCCTTCAGATCCAGGCCAGTCCGCTGAGCCAGCGGGCTCGTCACCGTCGGATCAAACACGCCAAACCGATCGTGCCGCTCCGTCACCGCCGATTCAAAATCCCAACGGATGCCCATATTAATCGTCAGTTTCCGCGAAACCTTCCAATCGTCCTGCAAATAGAAGCCGTAGCTCTTGCTGCCCAACGCCGGTCGAATGCCGTTCACTACGCTGCCGCTCGCCCCGGTGCCCAACAGGAACGACGCATAGCCGAAGCCACCCACCGCGTTGACCACGCGCGGGTCCGGACCAGCCGTCATCGACCGATTGAACGAGAAATTCAAACTCCACGGTGCCTGCGAATGGTTCACGTAGTTGCCGCGAATTTCGGTGCCCGTCTTGAGGGTATGGCTCCCGTAAACCTTCGAAAGCGTGCCGACGAAAGTATGCGACTGGTTTGCCGACCGAAAGTTCCAGTGGTGCAGCAAACCCGGCATCGTCATCTCTTCCACACCAAATTCCGGAAACGCCAATAAGTCAGCGCCCGCTTCCACCGTCGACGGCAATCCGAGGGACGAAGGCTTGAAGCCCAGATTATCGCTCGACCGATCCAGAATCGAACGAGCGAAGCCGTACCGCACACTCAACAAAGTCGTCGGGCTAATCGTCCAGCTATAGTCGAGCGCTACGTTCTGCTGCCGCTCTTTATTCGAAAAACACCCGCCGTCCGGACAACCGGGCCCTTCCCAGAGCTTCGGCGCAGCATTCCGATTGTTAAAGATCGTGTACCGCATGAAAATTCTTTGCTGGTCGTTAAAGTTATGATCCACCTTGGTCGTCGCCCGGTCCACATTGGTCGGCGCTTTCCCTTGGAAGAAGAAATTGTTCTGGTTCGTAAACGCCTGTCCAGCCAGGTTCGGCCGCGGGCCGTAGAACTTTTGCGCATTCGCCGCCACGGGGTCGAACCGTGAAACCGGAATGCGGTTCCCGGCAAAAGGAGTCCGCAAAAACTGCCCTGGTCGATTCGGGTCCGCCGCCGTCGTGAACGGATCATAGATCGCTCGCAGTTGCCCGGCGCTGTTCAGCGTCTTCGAAAAATCGCCCCCCAGCTGTTCGTTAGTCGGCAGTGTCATGAACTGGGTCCGCGCCGCCAACTGGCGACGGCCCTCATAGACCATGAAGAAGAACGACTTGTTCTTACCGTCATAAACCTTCGGAATCACCACCGGACCACCCAGGCTCGCCCCGTATTCGTTCCGTTGGAACGAACCCAGCTTCTGGCCGCTCGCGTTGGCAAACCAGTTGTTCGCATCCAGCTTCGAATTCCGGAAGAACTCAAACATGCTGCCATGCAACGTGTTGGTTCCCGACTTGGTCGCGATCGTCAAAACGCCGCCACCCGACCGCCCATACTCCGCCGAGTACGAGTTCGTCTGAATCCGAAACTCCTCAACGCCCTCAACGGACGGAACCGCGCTGTTGGCATTCATGTTGTTCGTGTTCGCGTTCATCGTCACCGGAACGCCGTCCATCATAATCGCGTTCGAAGAGTCGCGGCCGCCGTTCACCGTGAACCGGCCAATCGACTCGAAGCCTTCACCGATACCACCATTGCCACCGCCGGGCCGGAAGCCCATCACGCCGGGAGTCAGCGTCGCCAACGCGAAAACGTTCCGCCCGTTCAACGGCAGGTCGATAATCCGCTTGTTCTCCACCACGCCGCTCAGCGTCGCCGAGGTCGTATCGATCACCTGCGCCGCACTCGAAATCGTCACCGATTCCGTCAAACTACCAATCTGTAGCGACACGTTGATCGTCGCTTTCTGCTGCGTCGCAATCGGCAAGGACTCGACGAGAAAGCTCCGAAAACCAGCCTTCTCCGCGCGCACTTTGTAACGACCGGGCGGCACCGGCGTAACTAGGTAAAACCCGGCATCATTCGAAGTCGACCGCAAATTCACGTTGCGATCAAGATCAGTAACTACAATACTCGTGCCGGCCACCGCGGCGCCCGAGGCGTCGGTGACCAAACCGGAAATCGTCCCCGCCACAGTTTGAGCCGCGGCGTTGGTAGTCCATAGACTACTCAGTAGAGACATGGCTAAGGCCGTTCGAACACAGAACAGTTTCATTAATCCTCAATCATCGACGGAGAGCGGAAGCTCCCCTATACGGGGAACATTATCACAAAAGGCCCGCAATCTCAAGCGCTCAAGCGCTCGCTCGCGCGCGAGCGAGCGCCCTACTTTCTCGATCCAAACGTAATTGTCGCCCGAGTAAACTCCGGCTCCGTTTTCTAATGATGATGGCCAAACCCTGCTTCTCGTCGTTCTTCGAAGCGATCAACAGAACCTGCGATCCTTCCGGCAATGTCGCCAGCTTCCAGTCGAACCATTGAGCCTTAATCTGCTCCTCAGACCAAGCCTTCACCTTCCCGAACTCCTCCTTCACCTCGAGCATCATCGTCCCACCATTCTCCTTCGCCGTCTGCGAACTCAGCTTGGCCCCCGGGTAGATCGGCACCCAATGCGGAATCTTCGCATCAACGTTCGCAACCACCTGAATCCTACCGTCCTCGCTGCTCATCTCGAGCTAGCCATTCTTCAAATCGTCCAGAGAAACCGTCACCGTCCTGCCCGTTTCTTTGTCCTTGATCGTTACCTTCCCCGTCCCCTCGTCCACCCCCAGCACCTCCAAGTTCGGATTCGCCATCGCGGCAATCTTCGCCATCATCGCCACCGGGTTATTGGCCGCCTGTCTGGCGCAAAACACCCCCGTCCCCACCACCGCAACCCCCGCCAGCACTAACACTTTTGGTCGGGTTCGGCGGCGGCATCGGCGGCTGTTGATACTGTGGGTTAAATCCCCTGCATTCTGCCACAGGCTATGGGAATAGAATAAGGGAATGCGCAGGCTGCTCTTGTTCCTGTCCATCGCCGCTGGAGCGATGGCTCAATCGCCGGTCGATTTCTCAAAAGATGTCGAGCCAATCTTGAAACGTTCTTGCCTCGGTTGCCACGGCCCCGCCGTCCAGACCAATGGCCTCCGGTTCGACGACGGCGTAGCCGCGCTGAAGGGCGGCTACAGCGGCCCGGTCATCCTTCCCGGTCGCGCCACCGAGTCCGAAATCATTCGCCGCGTAACGAGCGACAAGTCCGCCATCGTCATGCCGCCCACCGGCCCCCGCCTCTCCAATGACGAAGTCGCCCGCCTCCAATCCTGGATCAACGCCGGTGCCGTCTGGCCCCAAAGTACCCGCGCCGCCGCCAAGCGCCGCGGCGCCTCCCACTGGGCCTTTCAACCCATCCAGCGCCCCGCCGGCTCCATCGATTCCTTCGTCCTCACGCGCCTGAAAACCGAAGGCCTGGCCCTATCGCCCCGCGCCAAAAAGTCGCAACTCATCCGCCGCCTCAAGCTCGATCTCCTAGGCATCCCCCCTTCGCCCGAGGAGGTCGCAAACTTCCTCGCCGACCTCCGGCCCGACGCCTACGAACGACTCGTCGAAGCTTACCTCGACTCCCCCCACTACGGCGAAAAATGGGCCCGCCAGTGGCTCGACCTCGCCCGCTACGCCGACTCCGATGGCTATGAAAAAGACCAAGTCCGGCCCCACGCCTGGCGCTACCGCCAGTGGGTCATTAATGCCCTCAACGCCGACATGCCGTTTGACCAATTCACGATCGAACAGATCGCCGGCGACCTCCTCCCCAACGCGACCACCGACCAAAAAGTAGCCACTGGTTTCCATCGCAACGTCCTCGTCAACCGTGAAGCCGGCGTCGACCGCGCCGAAGCCCGCTTCGAGCAAATCATCAATCGCACCAACACGGTTACCACCACTTGGCTCGGCCTCACCGCCGGCTGCGCCCAGTGCCACGACCATAAGTTCGATCCCATCTCGCAGAAAGAGTATTACCAGCTCTTCGCTCTCTTCAATGGGGCCGACGACGTCGATATCGATGCTCCCCTCAACGGTGAAATGGGCCCGTTCCTCCGCGCCCTCCCCGCCTACCGCCAGCAGCGCCAAGCCCTCCTCGACGAATACAAAATCCCCGGCCTTCTCTCCAGCTGGGAAGACAAAATGCGCGAGACCTGGGCCAACCCCGGCAAGGATCCCGAATTCGATTTCTGGGTCACTTCCATGTCCGCCATGTTCGACCACGCCAAGCGCATCGTCCACACACCGACCGCAAAACGAACCCAGCGGGACCAGGATCGCCTCTTCAGCTACTTCGTCAACAACCCCGGCCCGCAGTTCAAAAATAACAAGGAGCTCGGCGACAAGTTCAAGGAGCTCCGTACCAAACTCCAGAAGCTCGATGGCGACTTCCCCGCCCTCACCCAGGCCTATACCATCGCCGCCCACCCCGAAAATCCAGTCACCAAAATCGCCGTCCGCGGCGACTACAAAAACCTCGGCATCCCGGTCGAACCCGGCACGCTCTCCATCCTCCCGCCGATGCGGGAACCCGGCCGCCTCGGCTTCGCCCGCTGGCTGGTCGCGAAGGATAACCCGCTCACCGCCCGCGTCACCGTCAACCGCTATTGGCAGGAGTTCTTCGGTCGCGGTCTCGTCAAAACTTCCGAGGACGTCGGCACGCAAGGCGACAAGCCGTCCCACCCTGAACTCCTCGACCACCTCGCCGCGTCGTTCATGGACGGCGGCTGGAGCGTAAAAAAACTCCACCGCGAAATCGTCACCTCCGCCGCCTATCAGCAATCCTCCAACTACCGCCCCGAGTTGGCCGAAAAGGATTCCGACAACATGCTCCTCGCCCGCCAAAGCCGCCTGCGTCTTTCGGCCGAGCAGATCCGCGACGCCGCACTCTACTCGGGCAGCATCCTCAATCTCGAAATCGGCGGCAAGTCCATCAAGCCGCCCCTGCCGAAAGGCGTCGCCGAACTAGGCTACGGCAACAGCGTCAAATGGGCCGAAAGCGCCGGCAAGGATCGCTACCGCCGCGGCCTCTACCTCCACTATCAACGCACCACACCCTACCCCCTCCTCGTCAATTTCGACGCGCCCGATTCGAACGTCTCCTGTTCCCGCCGCCGCGCTTCCAATACGCCCCTCCAGGCTCTGAACCTGCTCAACGATCCCGTCTTTCTCGAAGCCGCCCACGCCGTTGCCGTTCGCACCGCCGACTCCCCCGACCGCCTCCAAAGCATGTTCGAAATCGTTATCGGCCGCACCCCCAGCGACTCCGAAAAGCAGTCGCTCGCCCGCTACCTCGATAAACAAATCACCATCCTCAAAGCCGAAGGCCGCGCCCCTGACCAAGCCAATGCCGAAGCCTGGACCGGCGTCGCCCGCGTCCTCCTCAACACCGACGAATTCATCAACCGGAACTAACGCCATGGAACAACTCAACTCCGCCCGCCGCCGTCAATTCCTGAAAAACTGGGCCTATGGCTTCGGCTCCATGGCCCTCGGCGATCTGCTCGTCAAGGACGGCTATGCCGCTTCGTCCAACCCGCTCGCCCCCAAAGCACCGCACTTCAAAGGCAAAGCCAAAAGCGTCATTTTTCTATTCATGGAAGGCGGCCCCAGCCAAATGGATCTCTACGATCCCAAGCCCGCCCTGATGAAGTACCACGGCAAGCCCGTCCCCACCGAGTTCACCAAAGACCTCAAGTTAGCGTTCACTAAGCCAAACGCCGCCGCCCTCGGCAGCCCCCGCGTCTTCCGCCCCTGCGGCCAGTCCGGCATGATGATGTCCGACTACATCCCCCACATGCACGACCTCGCCGACGACATCTGCCTCGTCCGCTCCATGCATACCGAAGCCGTCAATCACCACCCCGGTCAGCTCTTCCTCTTCACTGGTTCGGTTCAGTTCGGCCGCCCCACCATGGGCGCCTGGAGCGTCTACGGCCTCGGCAGTGAGTCGCAGAACCTGCCTGGCTTCGTCGTCCTGTCGAGTGGCGTCGGCACCTCCGGTGGCGCGTCCAATTTCATGAGCGGCTTCCTGCCCTCCACCTACCAAGGCACCCAATTCCGCAGCGGCGGCGAACCGATCCTCTACCTTTCGAATCCCGAAGGCATCAGCCCCGCTACCCAACGCGCCGGCCTCGACGCCATCAAAGAACTCAACGAATCCCACCTCGCCGACGTCGGCGACCCCGAAATCGAAGCCCGCATCCAGAGCTACGAACTCGCCTACCGCATGCAGACTTCCGCCCCCGAACTCCTCGATTTTTCGAAGGAATCAAAGGCGACCCTCGACCTCTACGGCGTCGGCAAAGAACCCACCAACCAGTACGCCACCAACGCCCTCCTCGCCCGCCGCATGGTGGAACGTGGCGTCCGCTTTGTCCTGATGATGGACGCCTCCTGGGACACCCATACCAACCTCAACAGTGCCCTGAAGAAAAAAACCGACGCGACCGACCAGCCCGTCGCCGCTCTCCTCAAGGACCTCAAACAGCGCGGCCTACTCGACGAAACCCTCGTCGTCTGGGGCGGCGAGTTTGGCCGGACCCCGATCTCCGAAATCCGCAACACCTCCGACCCGGAGAACGCCGGTCGCGATCACCACCCCAGCGGCTACTCCATGTGGCTAGCCGGCGGAGGCATCAAGGGCGGCCAGGTGATCGGTGAAACCGACGAACTCGGCTTCACCATCACGAAGGACAAGGTGGAGGTGCACGATCTCCAAGCCACCATTCTCCACTGCCTCGGCCTGGACCACCACAAACTCACCTACCGCCACATGGGCCGCGATTTCCGCCTCACCGACGTCCACGGCAACGTCGTCAAAGCCATGCTCGCCTAACTCTAGGCAATCCGCTTCACGAGCTGCACCCAATTCGGCCCGGCCAGTTTCCCCGCTACGCGGGGCCGTCCCGCCGCCAAATGCGCCGATTGCGAGTGCTTCTGCAGCGCCTCTTTCGACTCCCATTCCTCGATAAAAGTGAACTTGCACGGGTTGCTCTCGTCCACGAACAGGTCGTACCGCAGGCAGCCATCCTCTAGCCGCGTCGGTGCCACGTAGCTTTCCAGCACCTCTCGCACGAGCGTTTCCTCGCCCGGCAACGCCTCAATGTGCGCGACAACATCAATCTTTTGGCTCATTCGTGTTAGCGTACACGATCCCCGGGCCCTCTGAGCAACTTCTCATGCTACTTTGGGTTTTAATTTGATTCCCGATGTCGACTGATCCGCAAACTCCGCCGAAGCCCGCCGCTCGCCCCAGCCTGGCTCAACTGATAGCCGCGAAAGCTGGAGCAGTCAAGCCCACCTCCACGGATCGCGCCGTCGTCACGAAAGAGCGCCACCCGGTCAGCCCCGCCGGCACGCCCCGCTCGGCCGATCGTATGTTCGAGCTCAAAAGCGAAATCCATCGTAAGCTCATCGGCGTCCTCAATCTCGACCGCGTCTCCTCCATCCCCAAGGATCGGCTCCGCAGCGAAATCGGCCGCGTGGTCGAGCGCCTGCTTGATGACGAACGCGTCCCCATGACGACGGCCGAGCAGAACAAAATCGTCGAAGAGGTGCTCGACGAAGTCCTCGGCCTCGGCCCGCTCGAAACGCTGCTCAAAGAACCCAGCATCTCCGATATTCTCGTCAACGGCTACGACAAGGTCTTTATCGAACGCCAGGGCAAACTGCAGCGGACCTCAGTCCGTTTTAAGGACAACGCCCATCTTCTCCATATCATCGAGAAAATCGTCGCCCAAGTCGGCCGCCGCGTCGACGAAGCCCAGCCGATCGTCGACGCCCGCCTCAAAGACGGTTCCCGCGTTAACGCCATCATCTCCCCGCTCTCGCTCGATGGCCCTTCGCTCTCCATCCGCCGCTTCGGTCGCCACGTCATCACAAGCGACGAAATGGTGGCCTATAAAACTATCATGCCGGCGATGCTCCAATTCCTCGCCGCCTGCGTCCAAGCCAAAACGACGATTCTCATCTCCGGCGGCACCGGTTCCGGCAAAACCACCACCCTCAACGCCCTCTCCCGCTTCATCCCCGAAGACGAACGCATCGTCACCATTGAAGACACCGCCGAACTCCAACTCCAGCAGCGTCACATCGTCAAGTTCGAAACCCGCCCCGCCAATCTCAATAAAGAAGGCGGTATCAACCAGCGCGTCCTCGTCCGCACCGCGCTCCGCATGCGGCCAGACCGCATCGTCGTCGGCGAGTGCCGCGGCGCCGAAGCGCTCGACATGCTCCAGGCCATGAACACCGGTGTCGAAGGCTCGATGACCACCATCCACGCCAATACGCCGAAGGACGCCTTCTCCCGTCTCGAAGCGATGATCCTGATGGCGGAGCTCCAAATCCCCACCCGCGTCATCCAGCAGCAACTGGCCAGCGCCATTAAAATGGTCGTCCAGGTCACCCGTCTCCAGGACGGTTCCCGCAAAATCATTAACATTTCTGAGGTCGTTGGCCTCGAAGGCGACCACATCGAAGTGCAGGATGTCTTCGCCTTCGAACGCATCGGCGTCAGCGAAGAAGGCAAGGTGATGGGCCGCTTCCGCTGCTTCAACAACAAGCCCAAAATCCTCGAACGGCTCCGCATCAATGGCATCAAACTACCGGACGGTATCTTTGATGAGGTGATGGACGTTAACCTGTAGGCATGTACATCATCGTGGGCTTAACTCTTCTCGGAGCTCTGCTGATCACCTTGTTAGTGACACCGCCCACTGCTTTGGTCGATTGGCTCATGGGCAAATCGGAAAAGAAAGACGACTAGGGCTTCGACCGCCCGGAAGAAACTAGTTCCGGCCGAGGTTCTTGCCGCGCACCATGGCCGGCGGACGGGATTGGGAGCGGCCGTGCGGAGAGCCAGTGGCAGCGGCCGGGTCGTGTTCCTGAAGCCAGACGCGCAAGGGAACGTCCGCGTCGGTGGGGTCGTAGGTGCCGTTGGCCGACGCTCCGCCGCCCAGGATTTGTCGCCGCACGGGATCCACCTTCGAATGAAGGTGCGCAACGGTCATTTCGTCCTTTGGTCGCAGCCACCGGTAACTGTATCCGTACCAGATTACCTTTCGAGTCAGGTCCGACGCGTTGGCACTGCGGGAGTGCCAGGTGCGTCGATCCAACAAGAGCGCGGACCCGGGGGGGACACACAGGGAAATGCACCCGTCAGGGCTGGACCTCCCGTCTTGCGGAAGGTCGATCTCATTCCACAACTGACTGGCAGGCACGAGCAGGGTGTTGCCGCGTCCGGGTTGGCTGACATCGCTCAAGTAGTAGCCCACTTTCAACGAGAGCCGGGGCCGTGGATTGGATTCAATCTCATCGTTGACGCGCATGCTGTCCTGATGCCAGGCCACGGACCAGTTTTGAGCGGTCGCATTCTCCCGGGGCGTGACGTCGAGATGGGAATGGTAGAGGTAGATATTCCAGCCCAGAATGCCCCATACTTTGGGGAAAACTGAGGGTAAATCGAGCAAGTCGACCATGGCCTCGTCTTCCTGCACGACGTTGGAGATCGAGAGCAGCTTGCCGTCCATGGCCGGGGTGCGCTCTCGAGCGTCAACTCGGTCGACCACCGAGATCAGGCGATTCAGAAGGGCATCCGGAATGGCGTTCTCGACGATCAGATAACCGTTGGTTTCGAAGAAGGCGCGTTCGTCGTTCGTGAGCCTATGGGCGAGGCAATCTGTTTCCATATCGGCGAAAGTATAACAGCCGTTGCCGTGCGGCACAACCCAAATCCAATTGCGTGTCAAGGCAAAGTAGAAATGTCCCCCTGCTGGCAAAGTAGAAATGTCCCCTTTTGCCCGGGTCGTTGAAAAATGCATGTTAGTCTTGGCCTGCCGGTGAAGCGGAGACGGGCAATGCTGGCGAGCACCCCGATCAAGGAATAGCCGGTCGGAACTCATCGTGAACGATGGGCAGGGCATGTTCCTCCCGGCGTGTTCTCTTACCTGGCCCGGGCCCGACCAACGGGAGGCGGTGCCCCGGCCCAGGGTCAAAACCACATCGGAGCGATAGATTCCGCCATGCCTCAAAAACGCAGGTAGTCGTCCGCAGCCAAGTGGCGGGAAAGTGATCGTCGCAAACCCTCCTTCAACGATGAAAAAAAGCCCCCGGCTTACCGGCCGGTTCGCGCGGAGAGTTTCCCGGTACCGGGCGACCTTGACCGACCCGCCACTTCCCCAGTTTCGACGCATCATTCGCTCTCCCCGGTTCTGCGTCCCGAGCCTTGCGCCGCCTTCCATATCGGCGGTGCCTTCTTGAGATCGAATTTCTCATTCCAGTTGCTGCGGGGCGCGGCTGGCTTCCGCGCCGCCGGGACCGGCTTCGCCTCTACCGCGATGGGCTCGACGGCATGGCCCTCACACAACTCACAGCCCAAATAGCGATCCTGATAGCGCACCGCCAGCGAGCCGTCCAGCCGCTTCTCCACTCGAACAGTGGCCCCGCGCAACCCGCTCACAATCGATTCCCGTTTGACTCGGTACAGCACGCTGTCGAACCGCAGCGTGTAGTCATTGCGAACCTGCCGTGTCTCCACGTGGCTCCATGCCCCAGCCAAATTATGCACCGCCTCAATCGGCCGATGCGCATCGTCTGGACTCGCTGGCGCTACCGTTAACTCTCTCTCCCACCACACCAGATAAGTCTCCTCCAGGTACTGATTGGCTTGCTCCAGCGTCTTCGCCCCGGCTACTCGCAACCCTTTCACCAGCCGGTCTTGCGCCGTCAGAAAGTTCCGCTCCACTCGGCCTTTGGCCTGCGGCGAATGCGCCGCAATCCAGCCAATTCCGAGCTCCCCCAAGGCGCGCGCGATTTGCGTCGGTGGCATTTCCACCGGGTCTTTATCCACTCCCGGTTCATCGCGCCGACGTTTCTCCGCCGTTCGGAACAGGCTCGCCTTGTCGGTGTAGAACGACACGGGCCGCCCGGATTTCTCCAGGTAGCTCCAGGCCATTTTCATATTCTCCTCGGTCGAGTCGTGCCGCACAAAGCGCGCAAACAAGCGGCTCGTCGCATCGTCGATCATCGCGATCAGATAGATGGTCTCCCCTCGCCCCTCCAGCCAATCGTGCGTACTGGTGTCCCATTGCACCAACTCCCCACAGCGGCTCCGACGCGGCCGCCACAGGTGGACTTCCGTTACCTTTTCCTTCGTCCCGCGCCATAGTTTCTTGCGCATCATCCACTGCCGTACGGTCTCTTTGCTGGCTTCGATTCCATGTTTGTCTCGCAGGTATTCCGACGCCAGAGTCGGTCCAAAGCCTTGATACACATCCCGCGACAGAATCTCCATCGCCTCCTGTTCGACCGCCTCTTCGATCCGCCGATTGGAGGCCTTTCCCCGCAAACGATGAACCACCGTCTCGTCACCGCGCTTCTTGAGCTCTTTGACCAGCCGCCTCACCTGCCGTACGCTCAAACCCAACTCCTCGCCCGCTTGCCTCTGCGTGATCTGCTTTCCCGCTACTTTTCTCAGTGCCACCAGACGGTCCCTATCACCCTGCGTCATCAGTAGTCGTCCTTGTTCCATCCCACCAGCCTGGGACTGTCAAGGGGACATTTCTACTTTGCTCAAAGGGGACATTATCACTTTGCTGCCACACCCAAATCCAATTGCGAAACCGCCACAGACCCCGCCTTCCTGAACGCGTTCAACATATGAAATAATAGCGGCCTATGCCCTATCGCTACCGGATGCTCGGCCTCCTCTTCCTCCTGTCGATGATCACCTATCTCGACCGCGTCTGCATCTCCGTCCTCGGGGTGCGGATGCAGGAAGATCTCGGCCTCACGCCAAAAATGTGGGGCTGGGTCGTCGGCCTCTTCACGCTCTCCTACGCCGTCTTCGAAATCCCCACCGGGGCCTGGGGCGACAAGTATGGCCCACGCCGCACCGTCACCCGCATCGTTCTCTGGTGGTCCGCCTTCACCATCGCCACCGGAGCCGTTTCCAACTACTTCGTCCTTCTCGTCGTTCGCTTCTTCTTCGGGGCCGGAGAAGCCGGAGCGTACCCAAACATCGCCGTCAGCATCTCCCGCTGGTTCCCGCCCGTCGAACGCGCCAAAGCCTCCGGCATTTCATGGATGGCCGCCCGCCTCGGCGGGGCCACCGCCCCCCTGTTGACGATCTGGATCGCCTCCCAGTACGGCTGGCGGACCGCTTTTTACATCTATGGACTCGTCGGCGCGATTTGGTGCCTGCTCTGGTGGACCTACTTCCGCGATAATCCCCGCGAAAAAGTCGGCATCTCCGCCGAAGAACTCGCCTTCATCGGCACCCCCAAAATCGCCGAGGCTCACGTCAGCTTACCCTGGGCCCAAGTCCTCAGAAGCCGTAATTTCATCACCCTGCTCCTGATGTATCACACCTACTGCTGGGGCTCGTACTTCTATCTCAGCTGGCTATCCACTTATCTCCAAAAAGGCCGCGGCTTCTCCGAAAGAGAGATGACCCTCTGGGCCACCTTGCCCTTCCTCTTCGGTGCCTGCGGTAACTTCTTCGGCGGCTGGCTCAGCGACCGCCTCGTCAAATCCCACGGCCTCAAAATCGGCCGCTGCGCGATCGGGGCCACCGGCCTCGCCCTCTCCGGCATTTTCATGATTTCAGCCACCCAGGTCGCCGATAGCCGAACCTCCGCCATCTGCCTCGCCCTCGGCTATGGCTGCATGGACTGCATGCTCCCCGTCTCCTGGGCCATCTGCATGGATATCGGCCGCAAGTACTCCGGAGCCGTCAGCGGCAGCATGAACATGGCCGGCCAACTCGGTAGCTTCTCCAGCTCCGTCCTTTTCGGCTACCTCGTCACCTGGTTCGATGGCGATTACAACAAGGCCCTCTTCCCCTTAGCCTGTATGTTACTTCTCAGCGCTTACATTTACACCCGCATCGATCCAACCCAGCAACTCGTGCCCGAGCGCGTCGCCGCTCCCGGGCTAGAGCCGCCTTTGGGCTAGGAATGATGATGGTGCAGCAGGCGCTCTTCGACCACATCGAGAGCCGCCTGCGAGGCGGGAGGATTCATGCGGACTATTAACGTCCGCAAACTCGAATCTAAGTCATCCATCTTCTGATCAATTGTTGTCAATCGGACTCTTAACAATCCCTCCACTTCAGCAGTGCCGCTGAAAGTGTTCAGCACCGCCGATCGCGCAAAGTCTGAGATACTGCGGGCTCCGCCTGACAGGCAAGCATCACGCAAGTTCTGGAATTCTTCTTCGCTGACCCGGAAGTTAACCAACCGGTTGCGAGGCTTAGTGACAGCCATAGGTATGCTGACTAGTGCCACACCTGTCACAAACCTCTCACAAAAGTGCACTCAGAGTATACGGAGCCGGCTTACAGCGTCTTCATCCAAATCAATTCCGAGCCCCGGCGCCTCCGGAATGGCCAAGTACCCGTCCACCGCCCGCAGCTTCTGCCGCGTAATCTGCTCCCGCAAGTTCGTCGACTCCTCGGCCACAAACTCGCAGATCAATCCATTCGGAATCGCGTTCAGCCAATGCAACGCCGCCGTCACATTCAAGTACGTCGAGAAGCCATGGTTCGCCACCGGCAGGCCCCGATCATACGCCAACGCCGCAATCTTCATCGCCTCCGTGAAACCGCCGCACCGCGTCAAATCCACCTGCACCACGTCCACCTGCCCCTCGTCCATCAACTGCACAAAACTCTGCCGCTCGCTCTCATGCTCACCCGCCGCAATCCGCAACGGCGTCGCCCCTGCCAGCTTCCGATACCCCGCATAATCGTCCGCCCGCAGCGGCTCTTCCAGCCAAAAAACATCTTCCGCCGCAAATGCATTCGCCCGCTGCAACGCCGTCTTCGCGTCCCACACCAAACCCGCGTCAATCATCAAATCAGGCCCCGCCCCCAACCCGCGACGCGCCGCCCGCACAAGAGCCTCATCCAACTCCCGCGACTCCCCCATCGGATGCCAACCAAACTTCACTGCCCCAAACCCTTCGTCCACCAACCGCCGCCCAATCTCCTCCGTCCGCCCCGGCGTCGCCCCAAATAAATTCGACGCGTAACACCGAATTTTCTTGTGGAACCCACCGCCCAACAACTTCCAGACCGGCAGCCCCAATGCTTTTCCCTTGATATCCCACAGCGCTAAATCAATCCCGCTAATGGCGTGGATCAGAATCCCTCGCCGCCCGCAGTACGAATTCGCCTTGTACATCTTGTGCCACAAATACTCGGTTTCAAACGGATCCTCGCCGATCAGCAACTCCCCCAGCCCGCTCGTGATCGAGTGCGAATACGGCCCTTCGATCGCCCCCTTCACTGCCAATGGTGCCGAGTCCACTTCCCCCAAACCCGTGATCCCCGCGTCCGTCTCCACCCGGACAATCACCGCATCCTGTCCGCTATCGCACTGATCCTTTACTTCCGGCTGCCGCAAGTACAGCGCCTCGACCTTTGTGATCTTCATCCGGTTATCATAAGGGGTTTGGAGTATCGCCATTCTTAAGCTCTGTGTGCTGGCCTCATCCAGTTCCGGTAACGCCATCTTCATCGGCACCGATCGCACCCGCGTCGTCGTCGATATCGGCCTCAGCCGTCGCGAAATGGAAGCCCGTCTGTTCGCCATCGGCGAAGATCCCGCCAACCTCGACGCCATTCTCGTCACCCACGAACACAGCGATCACGTCACCGGCCTAGGGGTCTTCTCCCGCAAGTACAAGAAGCCCATCTACCTCACCCATCTCACCGAAACCGCCATCGACTGGGAAGGCATCCCTTCGCCTCGCCAGACTTTTCAGGCCGGCACCGGCTTTACCATCGGCGACCTCGACATCGGCTCCTTCACCATCCCCCACGACGCCATCGACCCCGTCGGCTACGTCGTCCGCTCGCAGGGCGTCAGTTGTGCTGTCGTCACCGATCTCGGCTACGTCCCCGATTCCATCAAGATGCACCTTCGCGGAGTCGACGCCCTGCTGCTCGAATCAAACCACAACCTGGAGATGCTCAAAGTCGGCCCCTACCCATGGTCGATCAAACAGCGCATCATGGGCCGTAAGGGGCATCTCTCAAACGACGCCGCCTTCGAATTCATCACCACCGACATGGACTCGTCGGTCTCCACTCTCATCCTCGGCCACCTCAGCGAGCACAATAACTACCCCACCCTCGTCGAGCAGATGGCCGAACAGGCACTCGCCCAGCGCGGCCTGAAAATCCGCCTCCACGTCGCCGAACCAGGCAAGCAGAGTTGCGTCTTCGACTACTGAAGCCTAAAACTCGAAGGTCAATACGGCCTTACCCGCCGGTCCCTCATAGATGAGTTCAAGTTGCTTAATCCCGCTGTCTTTGCCGCGATACGAAAAAAACACTAACCCGCCCTGCGGCAGCGCACGGTCCCCTTCCGGCAGCGCCGATTTCTGGGCCTTCTGTTCCATCAGCCGCTTCAGCGGAAACGGCATCTTCGGCTCAGCCGGTTTCGGATCGCCCGCCGCTCCCCCGCCGCCGCTGCTCAAGCCGCCCTTCGATTTCCCGCCGCTCCCTTCTGGAGGAGCCGGGGGCACCCACTCCGGGTCTTTCAACGTCTTCAAAACAAACCCATACGGCTGGCTCGGGGTCGGCGTCTTCTTTCCATTTATCCGAATCGAAAACTCGGACGCCGCCAACGTCAAGCGAGCCCCGTCCGGGCCAAAAAACGCCACCTCGGCCACCACATAATCCTCGGTCGTCAGAGGATTCTGGTCCGTAGGCACCGAATGCCCCACAAAATCGGCGGCAATCGTCACGGTGCCGGCGACGGCTTTCGCCTGATAATCCGCCGGACTCGGCCGCGCCGGCCGCCCCTGCACTTCCTTACCAGGAGCCACCTGCGCCCAAGCGCTCGCCGCCCCAAAAACACCAATCAACAAAATTGTGGAGTATCGCATTCCTGCTCACAAATTACCATACGTAGCTCCCACTACGACACGTCCCCGCCCAGCGCATTCTCCACGAAGCCCAACAAACGCTGAAAACTGTACCCACTCTGCAAGAGGTCCGCTGGCGGAAAATTATCCAGCATCGGGTGGGGCGCAAATAAAAACCGCTTAAACGCGCCCGCTCGCAGCGCAGGTTTAATCCGCTTCTCGACCTCCAACAACCGCTCCATCCGGACCACTGAATCCTCCGTAGGACGCGCCAATCCACGCTCCCAACGAGACACCGACGGCCACGAGGCTCCCAGCAGACGCGCTAACTCCTCCTGCGACATTTGGTTGTCCGTGCGAAGCAATCGAATCCGGTCCATCAGGGCCGAGCGCTTCGCAACAGTTTTACCAGCAGAACTTTCTCTTTGATTCGAATTTGCGACCTGGGCTTTAGCCATTCTGAGCACACCACGATTGCTCTGCCGTCAGCCGGATCGACCGCGGAATAGGTTCCGGCGACAGAGACATCCTTTCCCCGCTGCCATTATGAGAGCCGCTGACAAGCCGAGTCGTCGAACGAGATAAGTCCGTCCGCAGTAATTCCTCACTCCAATCGAACCTCGCCGCCGATAAGATCAACCGTTCCAGTCGTCTGACACTCGAACACCAAAACCGTAAACACCACCGGGTCAGCCTCCGGCAGGTATTTTCGAACGGCAGCCCAAGCGGATTCCATTGTTTGGTAAGCATACGAAGTTGGTCCAGCGCTGGATTTGTCAGGAAAGCACCCAATCGGCGCGAGTGAAAACAGGCGCAACGCCACCACCTCGGTCCGAACCATTCGGAAGAAACGTTTCGCCATAATCTATTCCGGTTTTTTCTATAACCGGACCCGTTGGAGCGGTGCAAATGCCAAATCCTTAACCAGCGTACAACCTGTCAAGTGATCTATCAAGCGAAATATTCTCTAACAACCAAGGCACTGCCTCTCGATTCTAACCTCACCCCTTGCTATCCTGACCCTTTCAATAGGAGCTTCCGCTTGATCCAACGCTACACCCGCCCCGCCATGGGCGCCATCTGGTCTGACGACAACAAGTACCAATGCTGGCTCGCCGTCGAACTAGCCGCCTCCGAGGCCCTCGCCGAACTCGGCGACGTCCCCCTCGAAGCCGCCCAGGCCCTCCGCGCCCACGCCGCCGTCGACGTCGAACGACTCTTCGAAATCGAACGCGAAGTCAAACACGACGTCATCGCCTTCACCACCACCGTCTCCGAGAAAATGGCCGCCGCCGGCGTCGCCGAAGCCTCCCGCTGGTTCCACTACGGCATGACCTCCAACGACGTCGTCGATACCGCCCAAGCCCTCCAGGTCAAACAGTCCTCTGACCTCCTCCTCGCCGCCACCGACCAACTCCTCGATATCCTCCGCCGCCGCGCCTTCGAATTCAAAGACACCGTCCAAATGGGACGCACCCACGGCATCCACGCCGAACCCTACACCTTCGGCCTCAAACTAGCCCTCTGGTTCGACGAACTCCGTCGCAACCGCGCCCGCCTCGCCGCCGCCGCCGAAGACATGCGCGCCGGCAAAATTTCCGGCGCCGTCGGCACCTTCGGCCACATCGGACCCGAAGCGGAAGAAAAAATCTGCGCCCGCCTCGGCCTCAAACCCGCCGCCATCGCCTCCCAAGTCATCTCCCGCGATTCGCACGCCGCCTTCATCGCCGCCCTCGCACTCCTTGCCGCCACCTGTGAAAAGGTTGCCCTCGAAGTCCGCCACCTCCAACGCACCGAAGTCCGCGAAGCCGAGGAACCCTTCGCCCCCGGCCAGAAGGGCTCCTCCGCGATGCCCCACAAACGCAACCCCGTCACCTGCGAACAGATCTCCGGCCTCGCCCGCGTCGTCCGCTCGAACGTCCAGGCCGCCTACGAAAATATCGCCCTCTGGCACGAACGCGACATCTCCCACTCCAGCGTCGAACGCGTCATCCTCCCCGATTCCTGCTGCCTGGTCGACTATCTCCTCGCCAAAACCATCTGGCTCGTCGACGGTATGCGCGTCAATCCCGAACGCATGCTCCGAAACCTTCATCTCACCAAAGGCCTCATCTTCAGCGGACAACTCCTCCTCGATCTCACCGCCGCGGGCATGCTCCGCGAAAAAGCCTATAAACTAGTGCAAACCCAAGCCATGAAAAGCTGGGAAGAAGAAGGCGATTTCCGCGCCGCTATCTCCGCCGACCCCGAAGTCAAATCCTGCCTGAATCCCCCACAGCTCGACCTGTCCTTTGCGTTGGACCGTCAGCTCGCCAACGTCGACAAAATATTCGCTCGCGTTTTCGGAGGCTAATTCTATGTCCCTTTCCCGGCGTACACTCCTCACGGCCGCCGCCGTCAGGCCTCTGGTCGCGTTACAGAAAGGCCTCGTTTATATGAACGCGGCCAACATCGCCCCCTGCGGCAAAGCCGCTCTCGACGAGTACCTCAAACAACTCGCCGACTTCCAACAAAATCCCGCCTTCCAAAACCGCGAGATCTATAAACCCCTCTCGGAATCCGTCCGCTCCAAACTCGCCGCGCTCCTCGGCGCCGCCCCCGACGAAATCGCCCTCACCCGCAACTCCAGCGAAAGCAACAACCTCATCGCCCAAGGTCTCCGCCTCAAACCAGGCGACGAAATCCTCCTCACCGCCCATAACCACCCCTCCAACACCCAAAGCTGGCAACTCCGCGCCCAACAAGCCGGGGCCACCGTCGTCCTCGCCGACGTCCCCATCTACGCCAAGTCCCCCGACGAACTCCTCGCCACCCTCCAGAAAAAGGTCACCCCTAAAACCCGCGTCATCGCCGTCTCCCATCTAACCAACACCACCGGCCTCCTCTACCCCGTCGCCGCCATCGCCGACCTCGCCCATCAAGCCAACGCCTGGTGCCACGTCGACGGTGCCCAAACCTTCGGCTGGATGAACCTCCACCTCCCCAACCTCAAAATCGATTCCTTCTCCGGCAGCTTCCACAAATGGCCCATGGGCCCCCTCGAAAGCGGCATGCTCTACGTCCGCGCCGCCCGCCTCCCCGAACTCACCCCCGCCATCCTCAGCATCGACTACTGGGCCGACAAACCCTTCGGTGCCCGTAAGTTCGAAACCCTAGGCCAACGCGATGACCCCAAACTCCGCGGCCTCGAAAAGACGATCGACTTCCTCGCATCCACCGGCATGGCGAATATCGAAGCCCGCGCCCTCGCCCTCGCCGTCCGCTTCCGCTCCGGACTCGCCGCCGTTCCCGGCGTCGCCCTCAAAGGCAGCGGCCACCCCTCCGTCTCCGGACCCGTCGTAAAAGTGCACCTCCCCAACCAGGATCTCGCCACCGCTTACAACCGTCTCTGGAACCAGCACCGCATCGCCATCGCCAAAACCGACTCCGGCGACGCCGCCGGTCTCCGCTTTTCCCCCCACATCTACAACACCGAGGCCGAAATCGATCTCGTACTACGCGCTTTGAAAGCGTAAGGTAACCGTCGTGGCCTACCCAGTTTGGGCTGGTACCCAGAAACAAATACCACCGCCAATGTTTGGAAAGACAATATTCAGCGGAAGTATTTCAGCTTTGCGAAACCTTTTCTCGCTCCGCCGCAGCGGTTAGAATAGAAAGGCTTACCGACGCTATCCCTGCTCAAACCGCGTCGATAAACCAAATCTCAGCCTTCATCTCCCCGGTCCAAACTAAATTTGGTACTCGGAATTCTCAGGCTTTACCCTACACTGGGTGTGGAGTTGATTTAATGGCTACGGCTAAGTGCATTCCTGTCCCAACGTTTAGTGCTCGTGAAGTGGCCCGCGTCCTGCTCGTGGACGACGACCCGACCGCGCGCATTATTCTCCGGACCGTTTTGCAGGCCGGAGGGTACGGAGTCGATACCGCTGCCACCGCCGCTGAAGCCATTGGCCTACTTGAAACCGAAGAGTATTCTTTAGTGCTCAGCGACCTCCACATGGAATCCCCGCAAGCGGGCCTCCAGGTGATCTCCCATGCCCGCATGATGGACTACCGCCCCGCCACCGCCCTCATCACCTCCTGGCGCGAACAGTATTCCGCCGCCCGCGCAGCCGGAACGCTCCTCATCGAACCCGAAAACGTGCCCGAACTTCTCGAGCAAGTAGCCGACATGATTGGCGAACGAGCCTCCCGTCGACTCGTTCACCAAATGCGCCGTCGCAACTAGCGCTCGCTGTCCAGCATTGCCATCTGATGGGCATCGCAGCGCGGCCAGACCGAGCGCCACAAGCCCATGCTCGTCGGAGAGGCAGCGCCGTCGGGGCCGGTTGGTGGTAAAGTTTTGGCGAGCAGGGCTGGTCAACTCTTCACGAGTGCCGAAGGGCGTCGGTCGATACCTCTCGCCGTAGCGTCTATCCTCAGCCTTTCGCTGGCACCGGCAAAGAAATCTTCTTCTCTACGCGCAAAGGAAAGCGACTGCCCGCCGAAGTCACCATTCGCAACGGCACCATCGAGATCGGCAAACTTCGACGGCCTCCTCACAGACCGTTACATCACCGGGGACTCCCCCCCCCGACGGCCAACCCGTTCTCGACAGCCCCCAGGCCACCTGATCCCGAAACCGTCCCGCCTAGTCACGGCTCCACCCGTTCATACGCTCCTTCACAAAATCCGTCGTCCAGGATCTCGCCC
>Ga0209086_10000129_pt1 | contig 65874 bp, 75 predicted proteins | sample M_130207_XF_Meta_FD_187312 | JGI IMG/M metagenome (GOLD analysis project Ga0209086, IMG submission 187312) | Freshwater microbial communities from Lake Montjoie, Canada to study carbon cycling - M_130207_XF_MetaG (SPAdes) (version 2) | ecosystem: Environmental > Aquatic > Freshwater > Lake... | reverse complement strand
AAAAACCCTCTTTATTCAAGTCATTCTTTCGGAATCACTTCAATCTATCTTCTCTTTCTTTTTTTTCCCTTCTGGGTTTTTACACACCCTCTTTCATCGCTTTCTCCTTCTCTATATTCTCTAAAATATCTCTTGTTGTTTTATATTTATAATAAGCAGTACCTAAGAAGGCTAGTAAATAATATAATGGAACTTCCTTTAATAACTCTCTTATTTTTGTTTCATCTAGTTTTTTATTTACATACATTTTGCGATCTATTTTGTCCCATAATCTTACACCTTTGTTGTCATTGTTTTTCTCTAAATCGATTCTATAACCTATAAATTTAACTAAATCATTATTTATATGTGCTAAATATTCATCTTTTTCGTACATAAACTCCGCGATTTCACGATAAAGCATAAAAATATTTTCTATTACTACATTTCTATCAATATCATCTTCGCAACATATGTCCGTTTTTCTACAAATATATTTATTTATTTTATTCTTCAACGTTTTTTTATTTCTTCTGAATTTTTTTTTGGTTGGCATTTATACTAGGTGGTTATTTTTTATCTTTCATCGCTTTTGTTTTTTCTTTTCCTGGGACATGTTTATATAAATTATGTAAATCGAATGCCACACCATGTTCGCTTATTCTATTCCCTTGCATTTTTTCTACAAATAATCTTTTATTGAAGATTAATGTTTCCCCTTGCAATTCAGTTGTTTCTAAAATCAAATTACTGTATTGGCCTGGTTTCCAAATTGGAATTTTCAAATATTCTTTCATCTATTATACTTTTAGAAAATATACTTTTTACAAAATATACTTTTAGAAAAAGTATAGCAAAAGGAGAAAGAAAAAAATTTTATTTCTTTTCTTGATAGTGTTTAGAAACGTCTTTTTTTGGAATCAGAGCCGAATCCGCTGTCATTTCAGGAACTTTATTTTCAGGAAATTCAATTTTCAATTCAACCTTTTCTTCATAAATTTCATCCATAATTTTGTTAAACTCTGTCAAAGTATCAGAAATACTTACTTCTCGCTCTTTCTCTTTTTCTTTCTCTTTCTCTTTATCCACATTGTAAATATCTAAAATTGTCGATATGATAGGTTCTCTCAAAATATCCGTTTTATCCAGCTCTATCATTTGAATCCCTTTCACTTCTGACTCTGGGTCTTTGTCTTGAAATAATTTATATTTACGAATAAAATCCTCTAAACCACTTGTTAATCCTCGATCAGTCTGGTTTAGATCTCCAGTAATCACCATTTTACTTCCTATGCCAATGCGCGTTGTCAGCATGAGCATCTGATTTGGTGAAGAATTCTGCATTTCATCTGCAATAATCAATGCATTTTTAAAAGTTCGCCCTCGCATATAAGCAAGTGGTGATATCTCAATCACATTGGCATGCATCATACTATCAATATCTTTTTGCGAATAAAACTCCAAAAATATATCAAAAATAGGCCGCGTCCAAGGATCCATCTTTTTAATCAGATTTCCCGGTAAAAATCCGATATCTTCTTCCACGGGAACAACTGGTCGGGTAATAATAATTTTTTGATATCTACCTCGTTTTAACTCACGTATTGCTGTATTACATGCTAAAAGTGTCTTTCCTGTGCCAGCTGGTCCTACAGCAAAAATGATTTTATATTGATCATCATTCAAACATTGATTATACATTTCCTGATTCGAAGATTTTGGTTTGTAAAATTTAGAGAGAGATTTTAGATCAGGAGTATAATCTTTTTTAGATGCAAACATTCTTGTCGAAAAACAAGAACGAATCGCCAAACAACATGCCAACATTCTTAGATTCATAATAGATATAGGCGAGCGATGTTTATATATTAATTATATTAATTATAAAAAATAATTATATTACTCTTTTAGAGTAAGCGTAATATTATCACTAGAAGTTTTTTCTTCCTGTTCTTTCACCATTTGCTCATACACTTCCTTTTTGATAAAAATACCATCCGTCTCTGAAAACCAAGAGACTTTTTCAAGTTTATCGATTTTATGTTTCAAATAACCAAACGTATTACATGCTACACAATCATTGGTATTCGCCGCACCTTCTAACAAAAGATGGGTTTCATTTTTCCCCAAACATTGAATATCATTTCCAATTTGATCAATACCCTGCAAAAAGACAAACTCCATATTTTTTTTAATAATAGTAGGATCTTCTTTGAAACACGGGTCTATTTCTTCAGCAGGCATCATTTTTTTACGTTTATGATAGAGAGACTTCCAAATCTGTGAAACAGCCTCATCGTATATTTGATGTTTAAAAATAATCTTATCTACATTATCAAATAAAGCAACTACACTCTTATCCTCGTCTTTTTCCAAGCACTCTTTATAAAATACCAAATTTTTTACGGTTTGAAGAACCTCCGCATCAGACAGTAAAGAATTCATTATTATTTTTTTGCAACATTCGTAGCCAGATTCCTTATCATTTACATAGGAAGCGCTAATAGAATTAAAATATTCAACGCGATCAACATACAAATGTTTAAATACAAATAGTTTTGTTAAATTAACATCTCGGTTATAGTTTTTAAATCGATGATATAATCCATTTACTAGCAAATGGTCCCCTTTTTTCAATAAAACTTCCATAGCGCCAACAATTCCTTCAATTCGTTCAGCATCATATTCCACAGTTTTGCAAAAATATTTCAACGCTTCATCTTCCTTATTTTTCTGCAAAAGTAAAGTACCAATAATAAAAGCAGAATAATATTTTTCTTGAACCCAGTTTGGCAAATCTAAACATTTTTTGTACCATTCTATAGATTTATCAATCATTTGACAATCTTTATAACTTTGCGCACAATAAAATGCATATCTACAAACCATTCCGATATCACAGCATTCCTTCTCTTTCTCTTTATCAAATGCCTTCTCTAGGATTAAAGCATCATCATGATATTTTGTAGGATTTTTACTACGATCTCCAAGACGACCCGACTCAATATAATACGAACCATTTAAAATAAAAGCTTGGTCTTGACTACCATCTTTAGTGGTCAAATATTCGTGTAATACCCCCTTAAACTCCCACTGTTTTCTATTAGTAATAAGCAACGGTCGCACATAGGTAAAATCTTTGCCAAATTGAAGATGATACATGTTTGCATTCAATGATTGAGGCAACCCAAAATTTCCGCATATTTTATCGTCTGCATCAAAAATAAACAAGTAATCCGTCTTATTATATGCAGCTTCCAATGCTTTTGTTCGATTATAACCGAAATCACGCCATTCATGTTCTACCAATTCTCCTGCAATCTTTTTTTCCTTAAAATACTCTTTGATCATTTCCTTTGTCTTATCAGTAGATCCAGTGTCAGAAATGACCCAATAATCAATGGGAATATAACTCAATATGTTATCCAATGTTTCACGAATAACATGTTCTTCATTTTTCACAATCATATTCAAGCATATTGTTTGTTTTGACATACTTATACTAAAATCGCTGATTTAAATTCACGAAAAATATCGCGGGCGCTCGTCTTTAAGTTACTTTTAAATATATATTATGCATTTTCTAAAGGAATTTTCTGAACAAGAAAAAAACGTTTAAATTTCTTGATACCATCGACAGTGTAGCCATCACATTTTCTGATGGGTTCCATCTTATAGCCATATACACGTAAAATCTGGCGAATAAGATTGAGAAGAGGCCATTTCTGTTTTGTGTTGGCTTCTTTATGAAGACTGGTTAAAGAAGAAGAACTAAATACTTTTTTTAGCTGATCAATCTCTGGTTTCAATTCATCATATATAGAAAAATTCAGCAGTGCCTCGCGATCTATTAAAATCTCTGTTTCGACAAACGAAAGACCGACTTTTTCGAGTATTTTTTTTGTGGTTTCATCTATTTCCATTATACAATGCAAATAGATTTTTTTATTTTTGTTATTTTTTCATTTTGTTAAATACCAAATTGGGGAATACTAAATATCTCTCCCGTTTTTATATACTTGGCAATAATTTTTGGATTTGTCTTGTTACTAATAATATCTTCTGCCTGATAAACATTTCCAGTCTTGTCAATGTAGTATATAATTCCCTGTATATCTTGGGCCCAAACTTCAATCTTTTGATTTTGGTCTTTCACCTCATTCTGTGATTCTGCTACTCCGTGCGGCGTCCCCTTCATATGTGTTCCGCAATATTCATCGCCCTCTTTCTTCCGGCGAGTGCATTGCTCTCCATTTGCGCGCTTCGCGCAGCATCGATCAAAGAATGGAACAACATTCTTTACACGCTTGCGTTTCATGAAATCATCTTTTTCCAGTGTCAATCGTTCATAATCATAGATATATTGAATCAGTTGATTTTTCGACATTTCATTTTCTGCATCAAAATTCAAGATCTTTTCCCGAAGTTCATCCTTGAAAGTTGTAATATATCCTTCAATTCGCTTATTAATGCGGCGCTCCATCTGGTTCTTTATATTGATTATTATGTATTGTTATATTTATTTCAATTTTTATATATTATAATTTTTGACTTAAAGACGCTATTTCTTAACAGGTGGTTTATTATCTGATTTTGCTGGTTCTGGTTTCTTCTGTTCTACGAGTTTTATAGGTACAGGTTTCTTCTGTTCTATGGGTTTTATAGATACAGATTTCTTCTGTTCTGCAGGTTTTATAGATACAGATTTCTTCTGTTCTGCAGGTTTTGCTGGTTCGGGTTTTTTCTGTTCTGCAGGTTTTGCTGGTTCGGGTTTTTTCTCTTCTACAGGTTTTACGGGTTCAGAGTTTAATTCAGGTATTGGTTTATCTTCATGTTGCAGATAAAACCATTCTTCTTCTTTTACTTCTTCTTTTACTTCTTCTTTTACTTCTTCTTTTACTTCTTCTTTTACTTCTTCTTTTACTTCTTCTTTTATTTCTTCTTTTACTTCTTCTTTTATTTCTGCCATTTGACGTTCTTTGATTGGCTCTTCTATAATTTGCGTTTCTATAGCTGTTTCTTTTTCAACAATCGGTTCTTCTATTTTTACTTCTTCTACAACGAGTTCTACTTCTACTTCTTCTACAATTGGTTCTTCTACTTTTACTTCTACTTCTTTTACAATCTGATCTTCTACAATCTGATCTTCTACAACGAGTTCTTCTACTTTTACTTCTAAAACTGATTCTTCTACAATTGGTTCTTTTACAATCGGTTCTTCTCGCAAAGATTCTATTCCTTTCTTATGTTCAGGAATTTCATCCACTGTCAATTCATTGTCCATGCTTTGCTGCAATTCAGTCATGAGAGAACCATCAATATTATCACTTTGCAAAGTCAATAACATACTATTTCGACGCGTTTTATTCATTTGAACGGTATCTTCGAATTTAATATCATTGGTAATTTGACTAAACATCAATTGCAACTTTGTTGTAAAGCGCTTTAAATATTTGGTATGCAACTTATGAAAAAATTCTATATAGGTAACGAACAGAGTGAGTTTCTCTCGAATGACAATATTATTATATTGAAAAGTATAAACAAAATTATCAATGTTTAAACCGATGCTATTTTTAATTTGATGAATCTTTAATTCATGTTCTTTGTTCAAAAAGTAACCATAAATAGCTTGCAACAAAACAAGCAAATTTTCATGTAAATTCTGGATCAATTCAAAATCATATTTTTTAAAAGGTTCCAGATCTCTATACACCGGAAAATTCATATTCATTAGAGTCAATTCCAAAATTTTCTTATCAGAAATATTTTTTTGAATATAATCCACAATAATTTTACATAATTTATAATATTCGCAATACATTCGATTAATAATCGCATCAAATAATCGATGCATATCATCGTGTTCGATATCAATTAATTTCCCCTGAAAATGAAAAGAATCTAGTCCAAACATAAAAAGATTATTCTTATTGTTTTTAATAAAATCCGCATAAAAATCTTTTAATTTCTTAATTTTATCTGATAGTATTCCAAATGTTTTAATATTTTCATTTTTAAGATCCACAATCTGCGTAAAATCTTGTTTCAAATTATTTAAACGAACATCCATTCTTATGTATTATTTACGGAAAATAAAAAATACAATTATTTTTTTTCAATATTATAAATTCTACTTATCATATATAATATTTTATGGAGCTTCCGTCTGAAATTGAACAAGCTGATCAGCTAACAACCATTATTGACGGATCCGTTGATTGGTCCCAAGAACATGAAAAAATTCTTATTGAATGGGCAGACAAAGCCATGTGTTATCGCTGGCTACATTCAAGAGCCAACTCTTTGTACTCCAATTTAAATGCATGGTACACTATTCCAGTAATTGTTATTTCTACCCTCACAGGAACCGCCAACTTTGCATTAACACGAGTACCGATTGAATACCAAAATTACTTTGCCATGGGCGTGGGTGCATTCAATATTTTAGGAGGTATTGTTACAACGATTCAGCAATTTTTAAAAATTACACAACTCAACGAATCGCATCGTGTTAGCAGTATTGCATGGGATAAATTTTATAGAAATGTTAAAATCGAGCTAGCCAAACATCCATCTGAGAGAATGCATGCCGTTCAAATGTTAAAAATGTGCAAAGAAGAATTTGATCGTTTAATGGAGACAAGTCCAGTTATTCCAGATAAAATTATTAGTAGTTTCAAAAACTCCTTTAAAAATAGCGATGCATTTGAAAAAATTGTCAAACCAGAAATCTGCGATTCGCTGGTTAGCACAGAATTCTCAAGAAATCAATGGTTTAATGATGAAAATCGGGAAAAAAGAATGTCAGAAGCGGTAAAGGTTCAATTGGCAAAAGAGAATCAACAAAAACATGCAAAAGAAATGAATTTGCTTATGTTAAGAGATTTTAAAAGAACATTTTTCAATTTAAATAATCGCGAAGCGATGAAAGAAGAAATTATTGATAATCTAAAAGATAAAATCGATGAAGAATTACTAATAAAACTGATTGAAGAATTTGAATCAGAGGAAATTGTCTAAAAACTTGACTAAAAACTTGACTAAGAAATTGTCTGTGGTAAAACTAGCATAGTTATTAATAAAAATAAATAGAATGTTATATAGGTACCATACGAATTTACATCAAATCCATAAAAACTCAGTATTTTAACAATAATATATATAAGTAATAAAGATAGGGCAACTGTTCCAATGGCTGTGCTTGATTTCATATTTTATATAATAACATATAAAATATAAATACTTATACTTACCTTATAAAATAGGATAAATACCGTTCTGCTCCCATAAAGAATTCATTGTATTACTATCTAAAGAATGACATGTCAATGGAATTTGTTGCTCATATTCTTTTACAACATAGGTTGTTCCATGACAATGCAATGTATCATCATCTAATTCGACACCGTATCCTAAAAATACGCTATCATAGTCTTGTGCCCACATACTATCTCTATCAGATATTCTCAAATAATTGACTAATGTACGATGCTCCAGTGTCGCACAAGTTGTATCTTGCTTTAATAATTCTTGCGTAATTAATGAAGTATCCGCTGGATCATCACTGCGGTTTTCTATTTTCTTCATATTTCCCAAAAACAAAGCAAACCGTATAATACTTCCTTTCAATGCAGCATTTTCCTTCTTCCAATACATAAAATATTCCCATGTTTTTATCTTTTCATCTCGCAATTCTTGCTTTTTTTCTTCTACATATTTCGTCATGGATTTTTTAACGGCATATTGATAATCATAAAAATAATAATGTGATCCAAACATACTTTTGTTATTAGAGCGACTTTCTCCAAAAACAGAAATAAAATTTTCTTTGTTGCTAGTTGTACCCATATAAGCTATTACTGGAATTTCATATGGATCCATGTTGGCATCCTGCAAAAAGATAAATTCGGGGTGCTCTTCAAAAAATTGTGTCACTTTCGGATCGACATAGAAATTTCCACATACACTTTTTGTATTGATTAGTTCATCCATTGTTAATAACCACAAGTCATTTTTACTATTTAAATCGTGCATATCGATTTCATTTTCGGTAATATCAAAAAATAAATAATACTCTTTTCCCATTTTTTTTTCTACATATCCGCAATATTTCATGAATCCCTTCTTTTCATAACACATCATCATTAGATCGATAGAATCACATGCCTTCAAAAAAACATTATCATGTTGATTTGAAAAGGAAGCAAATGCAATCATATCATCATCTTCGCATTTATGCATTAAGAATTGCAAAAAGGGTACTTTCCCCTTTGTATTTACTTGAAAAGGACAAACATGAATTTTTGCACCTTCTGCTATATTGCATGGCTTTTCATCTATTAAACTCTGCAATCCAGAATATTCATAAAAATTAGATACATGTACCTCTATATCGCTATTTTCAGATTTTGGCCTAGCCTTTTGTAGTTCAGTTCGTTGATGTTCATATAATTCATCCAATTCTTCTCTCGTATTTGTGAATTCTGAACTCGTATCAAAATCAAAATCTTCTTCCTCCGAGTCTTCCAATCTACGCATGCCACGATTTTCAAAAAAGGATGCTTTTTCGACAGTTTTATGAGAAGTGCGCGGAATCATGATATAGTTATAGTATTTCATGATTTGTTTATTTCTTTTTAACAAGTTATATTTATATTTTACTATAAATCGATTTATTTGTTTAACTTCATTTTGATGGTTTCTTTTACTTGTTCTTCGCGATTTTCCAAAATATATTTGGTCAAATCTTCTGCCTTTGTAGGATCAGCGGAATAATAATGTTGCAAAACTGCCATTAATGTTTTACCATTGATTGGTTTTTTTGTTTTATTTTGTTTATATACTAAAGAACCGCCATTTATATCAAAACAATCGATTTGATTTTTTTTCATGACATTCACTAGCGAGTCTGTTAAATGCTTCTTTTTATTCTTGCGTTCCTTCAACTCTGTTTGCAGTTTGTTGATTTCCGAATCTATTTTCATCCACTCTTTTATATTTGTGACTAATTCTTCCTTCGTTTCCATATTACTATAATGATCTATTAAAATTATTCTATATTCTTTTCAATACTTTTTTATCTATATCTTATTTACTATGTCTCCCACAATAACCATCTTGTTTTACTTTGCATCCGCATAAAGTTCCTTTTTTTGCACCAGACTTTAATATTTCTACGCAACCTCCTACCTTTTCTACATTTTCTACATTTTCTACATTTTCTACATTTTCTACATTTTCTACATTCTGAATAATTATATTTTCTGATTGCATTTTTTTTGGTTTTTTTTCTGATTTCGATTGTTTCTTTGCTTGTTCTTTTTCCAACTTTGCTTGCTCTTTTGCTTGCTCTTTTTCCAACTTGGCCTTCTCTTTTTCCAACTTGGCCTTCTCCTTTGCTTCCTCTTTTGCCTGCTTTATTTTCAGTTTTTCCATTTTTGCATAGTCTTTCATAGCATAATATTTATGGTGCATGCAATATGTTTTTCCATCTAATTCCAATAATTTAACATTCGTATTTGTACATTTTGTTGTTTTAACTATTTCGGTTCCATCTTTTCCTATTGATGTATAGTTCGTTATATAAGCACACTTTCCTTTTACATAATCATCTACATGTGCTTTTTGCAGCTTCTCTTGTGATTCATCGAAACAATTCACCCCATGAACCTGATTTATTCCAGCCATTTCATAATATGGCAAAAGTGTCGATTGAATATTTCTACAATAAGGGCATCTTATTTCTCCCGCCTTCAACACTCGTCTTTCCAAACGATTAAACATCTTTTTATGATTCAAAATATCATGATAAAGAGGAATATAGTTAAATTTGTGGTTGCATTCCAATTGAACCCAATTTTCTGTCAAAGGAGAACTAGTAATTAAACAGAGATCAAGTTCATTCCCAGTTTCTGCGGGCTGATCTAGCGATTTATACAATTCCTCATAAAAGTTTATATTATTGCTGTCCTCAATAATATAATTTTTTGCCATTTGTAACTAATTATATTTGCAATAAGTCTTTATATTTATTATCTTGTACTTTGTTATATTATGTCACCAGCAACGTGGGGTCCGGCTATTTGGATATTTTTACATACGATTGCCGCAAAAATAAAGGAAGATAAATATTCTGCAGTAGCACCACAATTATTTTCATTTATACAAAAAATATGTAGTAATCTGCCATGCCCAGATTGCGCAGCACATGCCCGAGGTTTTTTATCAAAAATTGTTTTTTCAAGAGTTGCAACCAAGCTAGATCTTATCCGACTGTTATTTATATTTCATAATTCAGTGAATCGAAGACTTAAAAAACAAGTATTTCCCATTGATAATATTGATAGATACTCGAAATTCAGTCTAGTTATTGCATACAATCAATTTATTGGAGCTTTTTCCACAAAAGGAAATATGAAACTTTTAGCAGATTCTTTTCAAAGAAAACTAATTACGCAGGAACTCAGAAAATGGTTTTTAGCAAATCTTCAAAATTTTGAATAAATATAAAAATCATATTTGACAGTTGCATAATTGCCGTTGGCCGATTTTAAAACGACCTGAAAAGGTAAAATTTTGCCGAAATGCGGTGCTATTAAGGCGATCGACAGTTTCTTTAAGTTCATTTGCAGATATATTGTTTTTCGGTAATAACATGAGAAGACCGGCGCCAAAATACTGAACCGTGCTTAAAAATGCTACGGTGGGTTGTCTAGTAAGAGTGTATATATAAATGCACGGCTTCCCTATATGGTCGCGCATTTTTTGTATATTTCTGGGCGCACCCCATTCAAACCAGTTTTTTTCTGTAAATTTCCGGATAGCTCGATCCAAAAGCGCGGGTTTATGCTCAAGCAAATAATTGTTGATTTCTTGGGTTTCTGTGGGGAATATCTCCGTGAAAATATATTTTTCTACTTTGTTTTCACCGTTTAGCACATCTAGATTGCCTAGAATTGCATTCTTATAGATGTCTTCTTTTCCGCTTACCAATCCAACGCAGATTTGAAATATGTCGGACAAATTTGCTTTTTTTTGGTTTTCTTTCTCTTTATCCTGGTCTTTCTCTTTCTCTTTCTCTTTCTCTTTATAAAATGTAACAAGTCCATTAGTATGACGTAACTGCATTTTTACATCATTATAAAAGATTTCATTTGGCAAAGCCGCATCTTTACAATATCGAAACACGAGTACATCAATACTTGCTCCTTGAAAAAGATGTTCATTGTGGGGATGATAAATATGCGTGAATGTTCCATGGAGCATCATATTCGAAATAACTTTTGAAGCACCGGTTACTTTGAAGAAATCAGACGGAACAATGAAAATCAATTCGCCACCTGGTTCTAATAATAGAAAGGATTTGGCAATAAAATCTATATATAGATTACCCGTTTTTGTGCGTACAAATGGTGGATTTCCAACAATCGTTTTAAAGGTTTCTTTGATGTTTGCCAAAAGAAAGTTCTCATACCGTATTGCATCTCGATTTATAGATGGCAATACATCGATTGTCTCATCAATTTCAATCATAACAAATTGTTGCGTTGGTTTTTCTTGTAAAATAGATGCGACTAGATCGCCGCGACCTACAGACGGCTCTAAAATTTGAATAGGATCATTCAAAATAAAACACTTGATCGCATTTTGCAAAGATTCGTCAGTTGTAAAATATTGACCCAGCGATTTCTTTGCATGTTTCATAGATTATTTACACATCAATCGTAATGTCTAAATAAGTTCAATTTTAAATTTCTATAATGATTTTATTTTTTCTAAAAGTGTATCTTGATCGTTATCGCGTTTTGATTTTATTTTTTCTAATGCATATTGACCACATGGACCACAATGGTCTTCATTTGATAAATCTATTTTATTGTTCATCATTGTATTACAATTCTCTATTCTCCATCTACCAACGGGTTTGGGAATATCTTTTGATAATAATTTTTTAATGATTGTTGTTATATATTTCATAATATATACCTATTGTTATTCTTTTAAGTAATTTTCTAAGGGAAACTTGCCTATGCAATCAGTTGTCCATTTTTATATACATTGCACTTAAACGTCTGTTTCGATGGCATAGAACACACATCCATGTTATTGGATATTTCATTGAAAAATAAATATCTTTGCGATTCCCCCATGTAAAAAAATGCCGGTATCATTGCTCCCATACAAGCTCCAAAGAGTATATTAACAAAGACTTGTCCTTGGCTTTTAATGCAATTTCTATAAAAAAGAATACCAATGACAATAAATAAGTAAAGCAATAACAATGCAATCACCATGTAATTCGCACTGCTATTTATAATCATAGGCATGCATAAATACATCAAAGTAAAGGAAATTACGAAAACACTTATATAACTATTTCCATAATCTCCATATTTTGTCATGGTACAGACAGTTCCATCATTTGCATATGGGTCCAAATTAAACAACTGAAAAATAAAAATACGCAAAAAACAGATACCTAGAAGAAGAGCCAGATAGATGGCTCCTTTTGGACTTCCAATAGCAGTAGGTAGAATAGATATAATGATTGCTAGAACAACAGGTGAATAAAATACCAAAAATTCAATAATATTCATTGGGTTCGAGAGAACCAATGTCGGTTTTTGTATATCCATGTGCTAATATTACAGTATATAATTTTTATATTCTCTAATTATTTTTCAAAAATAAGTTCAAATACTTCAGAAATATCATCTACACTATGAAATACAATATCTTTTACTAAATTACTCTCTTTGTATTTTTCCATAAATTTTTCAAAGTCTCTCATATTTTCTCGTGGAAAAATGAATTCTTTTACACCACCCTTTATACCACCAATAATTTTAATATCTAAGCCGCCAATTTCGGTGACTTTTCCATCCAATGAAATTTCTCCCGTGATTGCAATCGAATGTTTAATCTTTTTATTATTCAAAATACTATAAATAACGCTAGTAATGGCCGCTCCTGCGGAAGGTCCATCTTTCGGCACCGAACCTTCAGGACAGTGAATGTGAATCCCCGATTTGCTCGCATGTTTTTGATTGTACAATTCGTTCATTTTGTCTTTTCTCTCAAAATCTGTTATTGTCCAAGCCAAAGTAAGTGCAACATTCATACTTTCTTTCATAACATCACCTTGCATTCCAGTAAGTTTCAAATCCATAAATGTTTCGCAAGGAAAAAATCGAGCTTGAATAGGAATGATCCCGCCATGTCCCAAAGAATTTGCCCAGAGTCCATTGATTACACCTATTGCGCTTGTTTCGTGAATTTTCTGAACCTTCACTTTAGTCTTATCCTTAAAGTATTTGGTTTTAACATCATCCACGGTAATATCAATGGGAAATATATAATTAATATTTTTATTTTTCAATATATCCAAATTTATTTCCCCAACAATTTCCAGTAAAATTTCCTTTAATTTTCGCACACCTGGTTCGGTCGTATATTCTTCAATGATTGAGCTCAATACTTCTCGAGAGAAATGAACGAGTCCAGTCATTCCCATTTTCTTGTATATAGTCGGAAGCATATGTAAATTCGCAATTTCTAATTTATCTTCTAGTGACAAGCTCGAAAATTTAATACGATGTATGCGATCTAGTAGTACTTTATCAATCGCATCTACGTCATTGTAAGAGAGAACAAAAAGAGCTTTTGACAGGTCCAAGTTGATGCCACTAAAATATTTGTCTTGAAACGAATCATTTTGTGTTGGATCCAATAAGTGAGTTAAAATTCCGACAATTTCGCGACCGTGTTCTGTCCTACTAATTTTGTCCAATTCATCTATGAAAATAATAGGATTCATGCACTTTTTGTCCATGAGAATTTGTACAATAGATCCCCAAGTTGAACCAACGTACGTATAATTATGCCCGTGGAGAGTGCTCCCATTCGAATCGCCCCCCATTTGAATCATGGCAAATGGACGGTCTTCGCCATCTTCGTCTTTTAAACATTGTGATAACCCTATTTTTGCAAGAGATGTTTTTCCTACTCCTGGCGGACCCTCAAACCCGAAGCAGTACCCATCTTGCTCTCCATTTATCCATTGACAAATAATTCTCTCAATTTGAGTTTTGGCGTGATCGTGGCCATGAATGGCGCTATTCAGGGTTTCTTTTACATTCGATACATAGTCAGAAATTTCGTCAAACTTTTTTGTAATCGATGTAATTGTATGATTCGTTTCTGTATTGACAAAACCAAATCCTAATAATAATTCGTTCTTTAGAATGGGGCTTATCTTTTTATAGGAAACCTGAATGGCTTCAATTAATTCCTTCTTTTTTAGTTTGGAATATTTGATGAGATCTTTATATTTATATTGAATACTGTATTCATTCAGTTTTTTAACAATCTCAATAAGATGTTCTTTTTGCAAAGTCGATAAGAAATGATGCGTACTTTTATCATCCATTAGACCACTGGCTTTATTAGAATAAATAAATTTAAGAATTTCTGCACCTGTATAATTTTTTTTACTGGGGGCAATCTCTTTAAATTCTGTTTTTATATCCTCCATAATATTCATTATTTTCTCTCTTCGATATATTTGAAATGGTATTTTTAGTAATCCATCTAGATACTGTCTTGCTTTCGATCCAGAATCTTCGGATTTTGATTTTAACTCTTTTAGCTTGACCATGGCCTTTTCTTTTACTGTTTCTGGGGCTTTTAATAAGCAAATTTGCTGTTCAAGTGGTATCTTATTGATATCAAAATTAGTCAATTCATTTGTGTATTGAATTGTTTTTTTCATAGCATCCCGAAATGTATCTTTTATGGACCAAGGAAAACTATCAAACAAAATAGTTTGTTCTGCAGTATCAACTACCCCATTTATATCATTGGACAACAAGTCGTATAATAAATAAGCAATATATCTATTTTCACAGTGATGACCATGGATAAGAAACTGAATAAGTATGGTTCGTTTAATATATAATTCATGATAAACAAAATCTTTTACCATAGAGGCCAAGGATTTTTGTTTGTACAATTTAAACTGGGTTAGTATTCCAAAAAATTTTTGATAGATTTCATGGTAACTATAAATAAGACAGTCTTTTAATGTCAAAGACTGCATAAACTCATGAAATAGTTGCTTATTCATTTCATCGGCAGAAATATCTTGCGGTAAAAAATCCATGATTGATTTTCTCAACTGCGTAATATAGGGACTTTGCATAAATTTCAAAACAACATCATCCACAATACCATGTACAACAATCGTTTTTTGTTGTGAATGTTGATGAAAATATAGTTTCATGCCATATACTTTCATATGAAACGATTTTACCGTCGAATAGATGTCGTTACAATCCAAATGACAAGTTTTTTCAGAATGGGAAGTTCCATTTTTTTTGGATGGATTTGTTTCAGATTCCCCATATTTGATCACCTTGTAACTTGTCGGATGAAAATATTTTTGCAATATTTCATATTTATCCTTATCCTTATCTTTTTCTTTATCTGTTTTCGAATCCTCTTTTTTGCTACCAAAACATACATGCAATAAATCGTCAAAAGACTCTGTACCATATACTCTAAATAAACTTGATAATTCATTATTAATTATTTGCAACTCAGAAACAGCCGCATCTAAAGTGATTGCATTCTTTTTTTGAGATAAATTTTGTATTTTTTCATTAATTTCATGTAATAATTGAATGCATGTATTTACTTCGCCGATTCCTAAAACATCAAGATGTTTATTTTTTTGAATATATATGATTGTTTTTTGAATAATATCTTCAAAAAATACTATTTTTTTATGCACAATGATGACGGAATCATTTTTTTTTTCGTCATTCTTATTTTCATGCTCGATATCCATTATTTTATTCATTGTACCTCTCTATATATTTACTATATCTTTAGATTTTCCAAAATTAGATTATATCTATATTATTACCATATAAACATTTGCCAGTAAAATAATATAGAGAAAGATCCAACTTGAATGGGTATTCCTAGCTATTTTTCATACATTGTTAAAAATCACAACGAAATTATTCAAAAATATGTTAAAAATCTTATGGAAGTGCATCATTTATATTTAGATTGTAATTCTATTATTTATGATGTTGTTCGCAGCATCAATTTTGACCATCTTACCGAAAGTGTGCATCAATCCATTATTCAAGAAGTAATTGTCAAGTTGGAAGACTATATTTGCACGATAGAACCCCGTGGCAATGTAATGATTGCATTCGATGGCGTTGCGCCTGTCGCCAAGTTGGAACAGCAGCGAACGCGTCGATACAAGTCTTGGTATCAAGCGGAAGTTTCAAAGGGCATCTTTAACAAGGAAGGAACCGATGCTTGGAATACCACGGCCATTACACCGGGCACACTTTTTATGCAAGAGCTCAGTGCTGGTGTTTTGAACCATTTCCAGAACTGTTCAAAATTTCCAAAGAATAATATTATTGTATCTACCAGCAATGATTGCGGAGAAGGCGAGCACAAGATTTTTGATTATATACGCCAACATCCTTTAGAACACAAAGACCAAGTGACAGTTATCTATGGACTGGACGCTGATCTTATCATGCTTTCTATAAATCACTTGCCTGTAAGTCCAAATATTTATTTGTATAGAGAGACCCCGGAGTTTATTAAATCGATTGACAATTCATTGGAACCCAATGAATCTTATCTCTTGGATATTCCCAGACTAGCAGAAGTTATTACAACGGATATGGATGGCGGTTTCAAAAATAAATCGTCTATTTCTTGCAATCGAGTCTATGATTACATTTTCTTGTGTTTTTTCTTAGGAAATGATTTTTTGCCGCATTTTCCTGCAGCAAATATTCGCACGGGAGGTATTGATAAATTATTGAATGCTTACAAGGCCACCATTTCAGGAAACGAAATTTTGACGGATGGCAAAACAATTTACTGGAAAAATGTAAGAAAGTTGGTTGGATTCATGGCGCAACATGAAGAAGAATGGATTGGTAAGGAAATGTTGCTTCGTGATAAACGAGAAAAGTTCAATTATCCGGAAACTACACCAGAACAAAAATATGCAAAGTTTGAAGCCATTCCAAATTATGAGCGCGAAATGGAAAAGTATATTGAACCGCGGAAGAAATTCTGGCAATACCGTTATTATAAAGCGCTGTTTCAGATTGAAATCAATGAAGCGAGTTGCAAGGAAATTGCAACAAATTATTTGGAAGGGTTGGAATGGACAATGAAATATTATACTGAAGGATGTCCAGATTGGAGGTGGTATTACAAGTCAAATTATCCTCCGCTCTTTTCTGACTTGCTTAAGTATATTCCCCATTTTGGTGATGAATTTATTGTAAATAAAAAACAGAATCCGGTTTCACCTCTTGTTCAACTATGTTACGTATTACCAAGACACAGCTTGCATTTTTTGCCTGAAAAGTTGTACAAGACTCTTATTAAAAAGCATGAAGATTGGTATAAAACTGATTGTGATTTTGTCTGGGCATTTTGCAAATATTTTTGGGAATGTCACATCGATTTGCCGCATATAGATATAAATGAATTGGAAAAATTAGTGGAAAAAATTGAAACATAAGAAACATCGTGTCATAAATATAAAAATCATGTTTATCTGCAAAACTCTTGTAAAATGTCGAGTATTTTCATCGCGTAGATTGTTCCATTCCACAGGATTTCCGCCAAATACACCGAAATCAGATAACTCATTATGGATTCTTGCATGTGTTACAGCATTTCTTCTATATAAAAAGCGCGAATACTAATTCCGCACTGAAAAACCGTATTTTCAATATTTTATTCTGTTATGAAACCATTTGTCATAACAAAATGATAATTATATTCTCTGTCTCATTTTCTCAGTGATGTCAATTATTTGGTTTTTTTTCCCAAAAGTAATTTCGGCCAATCGATTTTGGACATTTTTTTTGTCCATTTTCAAAAAGTCAAATTTACTTTTGGGGAAAAAATAAGCAAAATATGCACATAGAGCATAATGCTCTAAAATTAGACTTTTCAACCGAAAAGTTGTTATTGTAAAATTTTAAGTTTTCAAAACAAGGATTTAAACATTTTTTTTGTGTTTCCTAATAGTATAGTGAAATGGAAACGGCGGTCTTCAAAAATAGTGAGGGTAATTTTTTATGCAAAATGTGTGACTATATATGCTCTAAGACTCAACATATGAAGCAGCATTTTTTAACTGCAAAACACAAAAAACACGAAAAAGGAAACTTTTTGGAAACAAAAACGATTTTGGAAACATCTCAAAAATACACATGCAAATGCGGCAAGAATTATAAGAACCGAGATGGATTATGGAAACATAAGAAAAAGTGCAAAAAGTGCGGCGAGGAAGAAAATGGCGCAGATGAAGCCTCGGAAAAAACTTTTGACACGATATGTGATGGCGATACTACAATAATTGATAAAAATTTATTGGTGGAAATTTTGCAGCAGAATCAGGAGTTCAAAGATTTGATCTTGGAACAAAATAAGCAAAACCATGAATTACAAAAGAATTTGATCGAAATTGCCAAAGAAGGCAAATATATTACAAATAACAACACGACAAACAATAACCGATTTAGTATGAACATCTTTTTAAATGAGCAATGCAAGGATGCGCTGAATATTATGGACTTTGTGAATTCTTTGCAATTACAGCTAGCCGATTTAGAACGAGTGGGAGAAGTGGGATATGTGGAAGGCATTTCAAAGATATTTGTCAATGGGCTTAAAGAGCTCGATGTCTTCAAGCGACCGATTCATTGCAGCGATGCAAAACGGGAGACCTTATACGTAAAAGACAAGGATGTTTGGGAAAAGGAAAATCAAAAGAATGATCGAATGAAACATGCGATTAAACATATTGCTCACAAAAATATGATTCAATTGCCGAAATGGCAACATGAACATCCAGAATATAAGGATTCTGAATCGAATGTGAGCGAACAATATATGAAAATCATTTATGAATCGACAGGTGGTTATACAGATGAAGAGGATGATGCAAACTTTAATAAGATTATTTCAAAGGTTGCAAAAGAGACGATGATCAACAAAGTATTGTCCGTTGAAAATTAAAAGATAGTATAATTATACCTTCAAATCCAATAGGTGTTTATATTTATCCCGAATCAGAGCATTGAGTGTTTCGGCCTTGACAACCTTGTTCTGCTTTAACATATTTGCGCCTTCTTGAATGAATCCTTTTGCATTACGAATGATATACTCTGAATATTCATAAGCATCTTGAATGAGAACAGCCACTTCGGTGTCAATAATTTCTTTATATTTGTCACTAGTGCTAGGGTAAATCAACTTCTTACCCATACCATAATAACAAACCATTTTCTCGGCCAATTTAAGCGCTTCTTGGAAATCATTGATTGCGCCAGTCGATACAGATACACCATAAAATGCCTCCTCCGCAATTCTACCGCCCAACAATATCATAAGATGTTCAAATAGAGCTTCTCTCGTAAGAATGTTGGAAGCAGAACTTTCAAAGACAGTATATGCTGGGCTATTCGGTGCTGACAAATTAATAATCACTTTGGTCATTTTGGAGTGATGCGTGGAAAGCAAGCCAACAATACAGTGTCCGAGTTCGTGAATAGCAATCTGATCAATGACGTTTGTGGTGAATTCGTGGTCCGTTGGCTGCCATCCGGCAAGCATCTTATTCAAAATAACATCTAAATCTGAACTAGTAAATTGATTGCGATTATGTCGTAAAGCATTCAACATGGCTTCATTCGTCAAGTTCTCGATTTCGGCACATGAAAGTCCATTTGTTAGTTCCACCAAGTCTTCAATAATAACAGATGAATCGTATGGCTTACCTTTGGAATGAATTTCTAGAACCGCTTTTCTTGTAACACTATCGGGGTTGCCAATATAAATACGCTTATCAATGCGTCCTGGACGGGTTAGAGCACTGTCCAATAAATCGGCGCGATTTGTAGCACCAATGACAAATACGCCAGATGTATTCTTGAAACCATCCAATGCAACAAGCAATTCATTCAATGTACTATCGCGTTCATTACCCGAAGTATCACCATCACTCGACCGCTTACGTCCGAGCGCATCAATCTCGTCAATGAATATAATACAGGGTATATTTGCAGTAGCAAGCTTGAAAAGTTCGCGAATTCGACTCGATCCTACTCCAACATATTTCTCTTGAAATTCGGAACCGGATACTGTGATAAAGGATGTATTGGCCTCACCCGCGAGCGCCTTTGCCAGAAGCGTCTTCCCGTTACCTGGCGGGCCTTCCAAAATCAAACCTTTGGGTGTGCGAACATTATAGGGCGCATACTTGGTGTAATTCGCCAAGATATCAATGCATTGTTCCAGTTCTCGTTTAATATTTTGATATCCACCTACATCACAAAATGAAATGGGTGATTTGGTAATGATTTGAAAGTTTTCGGATGATTTTACTTGATTACCTGCTCTACGACCAAACGTTCGGATGGGATTTCCATAGGCGTCGTAGTAAATATTTGGATGATCATTTTCATTATTATTTTGTTTTTCTTTTTGGATTTTTTCTTCCTCTCCGTTAGTTTCTTCTTCACCATCTTCTTCAAAACCATTGAGACCAGGAAACTGATTTGCCATGTTTTGGAACATACTCTTATTTAAAACGATGCGAAACCCGCGAGGTCTGTTAGTATTTGTTGTACTATTTGTATCTGTTTCATTAAACTGTCTCATAATTCTTGTCACAAGGTCTTCCACGTTTTCTTCTTGATTACGAAGATGTCCATTGGCAATCTCATAGTTTTGAATAGTATGATTCTTAGAATTGATGCGTTTAATATACCGTTCGTAATGATTTTGCGAAAGGGGATATTTTTTAAATAAAGTTAAAGACGAAAGTTCTCCACTTGAATAAGAAAATCGATGTAAAAACCCATCATACCTAGCAAAAGAGAGAGCCAGTGATAGTAAAAAAAACCCCAATTTCATTATACTATATTATAATGAAATTATTTTATGCTGTTTATAAGTTTTTATCATTTATTTTTATCATTTTTAATAGCGTCTTGTTTTTCTTCTGTGTAACGATCTTCTCTTTTTACCGCTGCGTCTTCCTTTGGTTCTTCGTTTGCCAGCGCCGATAAAGGGCGGTGTAGATCTAGATATATTATCTGAAAACAAAACATTTGTGTCCGCATAAAGAACGTCTTCGCCTATCCCGTGTCGCACCGGTGCATGTGGTTCTGTAGGTTCTTCTATCCTGAGTATAAACTTTAATGCTTGTTGCTTTAATGTTTCAAAATCCGTATTTCTAAGATGATTTACTGTTTTCATTAAACCACCTGTAATTAATCCGGCCTGCACTGTCGTTAGCGTTACAATGTTCATTAGATTTTGAAAATCTATTCGATTTGCCTCTCCCGAATAAAATGAAGAAATCAGTCGCATAAAATTAATTATTGCTTGGGCTCGAGGACTACTACATTGCACACCCCTTTCTGTGAGCAATTTTGAAATTAATCCGGTATCCATAATCGCATTAAACATTCTCAAAAAGCCAGAAGAATTTATGTTTTGAATTGCAACATGCGTCTGATTTACAAGAGAATAATCTTGTTCCATAACTTGAAACATACCATTATCGGGGGTAGAACTTATATAAGCAGATAAAAGATACTCGAAAATTAAAATTCCTCCAAATATAAGCCATGGTAACGATTCATATCCTATTTTCCTAAATATTTTTAATAATTCGGGATCCATGCCACCCTTCTTTACTCGACCTTTTTTCCTTCCTCCAGAACGTTCGCATGTAATATCGAATGCTTTAAAAAATGTATCAATTGCATGTTCTGCTTCTTCTTTATTTTTTAGAGTCAGACTCATTTATACATATATAATAATATTATAGTTTTTATTGAAAATATATTATTATCTAATGACATCTTGTTCTTTTTCGACGCATCGATCTTCTCTTTTTACCGCCACACATTTTTCCCTTTGTAGATTTTCTTCCACCTATTCTTTGTGTTCTTTTTCTTCTTTTTCCGCCTGCTGGGCCATTTCGCAAAGCTAGAAGGGCAGTCGCTGCTTGAAGATCTTCGTCTGCTTGATCCATTTGATTCATTATAGCAAGAGGAGGAGAAGGACCATTAATAAACGTTGCAATATTTTCTGAGAATGGTCTAATAATATCATCGATACGTCCAGGAGCTTTTAAAATTTGTTGAATTAATGCAGCAAATGCAGCTATTACTGCCACATTCCCTCTAAGAACCTGCCTAATCGCATCCACATATCCAATCCAAAATGCACATATTGGATGTGGTAGATAGGACCACCTAGTAAGCGCACTATTGCACGTGCCGTCTGAAATTTGTGTTATACCACTGATGATTGCTTCTCTAGATTGTAATAAATTTGCACCAATTAAAAATGCAATAACCGCATAAATAAAATACTTGATATGTTTTGGATTCACCCCGCCTTTTAAGCTTCGTTTTTTGTTTTTACCTCCGCTTCGAGGACAGCCTGTTAAAAAATTAATAAATTCCTTAAAATCGTCTCCAAACTTATCTTCCATTATTTGAATCACTTCCGGAGTTATCATTGGACATGACTCACTCATAATTTGTTTTATATATATACTAATACATATTTTATAAAACAAAGAAGTTAAACAGAATTTATATATAAATAAAACTTCTAAATATGACTTCCAAACAAATTATCGCATCTTTTGAGAATAGAAACGAGTTTTTAAAATTATTGGAAGCAAATCCTGGTCTAGTGATTGTGAAACTTGGTGCCACATGGTGTAATCCATGCAAAGCAATCGCGCCAGTAGTTCATGCTTTTTTCGCATCGTCACCGCAAAATGTAATTTGTGCTGATATCGATGTCGATGAAAGTTTCGATTTATATGCGGTGTTAAAGCAAAAAAAGATGGTCAATGGTATTCCAGTAATATTGCTATTTAAGAAAGGGAATGTTAGTTTTATTCCTAATGATAGTGTAACAGGTTCCGGTGCTACTGAATTGGACGCATTTTTCAAACGTTGTAACGTCCATTTAAAGTCTGTGAATAACTTGTAAAAACTTGTATAAAATTGTCTAAAAAATAAATATATAAAGTGTTTTTACACTGTATATATAATGATTCCTCCATATATTGCAAAAAAAGTTATTTTAGGTATTATTTCTCCACACGGAAGCACTGATTTAATTCATGCAACACAAAACGATCTTGTGCCAAAATTAATACAAATACAAGCGACAAATATGGTAGGATTTCAACTACTAACACAGCTAAACCAAGATAAAATAATCGATTTGATCTTTTTTTTCATGTCGATTGTACATTTTCGACATGATTTTGTAAATTTAAAACAGTTATCAACTAATTTTTGGATCTTGGCTCTCTTTACGCTTCCTGAAATAATATTTCACTGGGTTTTATTTGGTCTGCCATCGTTAAACATGGGTGATCTATTTTTACTGTATATGACGTTTTTACATGTACCCAATCATTATTACATGAGTTGGAACTTTATCAAAAAACAGAAAAAAGAGACCGCCATTCTTATAAGCCTTTTTAGTATGCTATTTTTATACTTTGGTGAAATAGTAAATTTTTCGAATATGAATACACAAGTGCTAAATCTTGTAAAATCAATTGTCATTAGTCACATTGTGTATAATGAAAAGTACGTTCATAAAAGAACTTTACCAATGATACCCAATATTATAAAATATATGTAATTTAATTATGTCTTCTAGACTTTCTTCCTTTTCTTTTTCCTCCCTTGGCCTTTCTTGATTTTTTTGCACCTTTGGATTTTTGGGTTCTTCTTTTTCCACCACGATGACCATTCGCATCCTGTTCAGGCCTAATACCTATAGGATTACCGTTTTGATCCGTATTTATATTATTCATATAAAATGTTCTTGCGCGACCTGTAATATTCGGACCTGCATTATACGCGCGATTCGCTAGATCCGAAAATTTTGGAAGATTATTATACGCACTCTGAACGCGCTGACCAAAACTCGGGGTGGGTGGTGTTTTTGGTGCAATACAATTCGCAATATATGGTCCAGGGTCTCCAATATCCGGGTTAGTTTTTTTTAATCTATAATATTCGTTTGAGCACTTTTCATATATACTACTCATTTACTTATATATAATATAAATAAAATAAATTATTGAATTTTAGTCTTTACTAAACATGGACCCATCTGTAAAAGAGAATTTTATATGAAATTTAAATTTGAATTGCTAAAAGAATATAAACTTGACTATTTATATCTAGTATATGAGTGTTGATCTGAATATAGAACATTATGATTTAGAAGATATTCTACACCTCTTCAAAATACCGCCGCATTTTGACGAATCTCATTTAAAACGTGCAAAGCAGGTGGTTCTAAAAACACATCCGGATAAATCCGGCCTTTCGCCAGACTATTTCATTTTCTATAGCAAAGCATACAAGATGTTATATGGAATATGGGAATTCAAAAAATCAGCGACAACGGAGAAAATAGACACCTATAATACAGACTACAATTCTGTTACCTATAATGAAGAACAGAAAAAAGAACTTCTCGACGAATTTTTCACATCGAATAAAAAAAAATTCAAGAATACAAAGGACTTCAATTCGTGGTTTAATCAGCAGTTCGAAAAAAATAAATTGGAGCAAGAGGGAGAAGCAAAAGGATACGAAGACTGGTTGCGCGATCCCCGAGAGGAGCCTACAACGCATGCAAACGGCCTAGCCGACATGGCACAGCAAATCGATAGAAAAAAAGCCGAATTGCGCTCACTTATTGTTCGACAAGACGTGGAAGATATAACAAGTTCTACAAATGCTTCCAGTATCATCAATTCTGCGCCGCAAACGTATGATTCTGATTTGTTTAGTCAATTATCCTTTCAAGATCTGCACAAGGCACATACACAATCAGTGATTCCTGTCACTGAAGAAGATTATTTGGCAAAACAAAAATTTAGCTCGGTGAATGAATTCGCCATGCATCGATCGCAACAGGATACGAAACCATTGTCAGAACAACAGGCTATGCAGTACTTGAAACATAGAACGCAGAGCGAAGATACATTGGCAACAAAACGCGCATATCAACTGGCAAAAGAAGCTGAATTAGTGCAGAAGAGAGAGCAGGATTTTTGGGCATCGATTCAGCGCATTCAAGACAGATAAAAATATCAAAAATAAATATCAAAAGGTGTGAAAATATATTCCCATCCTATAATATATTACAATATATTATGGCAATAAAAATGAAAGATTATATGAATTATTTATGGATTGTCATACTTTTGATTGGTTGCGCTTATTTATTTCAAAGGTATCAAACCAAACAATTCAATAATAGACCTGAAGAAGTGAGTAATGCTTCTTTGCAAAAATATTTATTGAACGATGGAACAACTTTAGATAATAGTAAAGATCAACGTCCCATTTTGTGGATTCCGTTACATTATGAATATAATGCTAGGAACTGGCAAAGCTTTGGATCCCGTAGTTCTTTCAATTTGAATCAACCGTATTTATATTTAACAGTGAAATCTATTATTCAATGCTGCGGAGATTCCTTTCGCATTTGTTTGATAGACGATGATTCATTTTCAAAATTATTGCCGAATTGGAAAATCAATATGGATGGCGTTTCAAGTCCAGTTCTTGATTATTTGCGCGAATTGGGTCTTGTTTCTTTGCTCTATCATTACGGTGGCTTACTTGTGCCTCCATCTTTCTTGTGTTTTCGCAATTTAATCAATATGTATGAAACCGCAGTTGCAGGAAATAAAATTTGTATTTGTGAAACAGTTGATAGAAATATTACTGCTACAAGTTATGATTGGTATGTTAATTTATATTTTATGGGAGCACAAAAAGGATGTCCGACCTTGAAAGACTTGATGAATTTTATGGAGAGAACTATATCGAGCGATTATACGGCACAGGCAGAATTTTTGGGAGAATTCAATCGCTGGATACGGTATAGGGTAAAAGAAGGAAAGGTCTCGGTCATTGATGGAAAAATGATTGGAACACGAACTATGGAAGATGAACCCATTTTAGTAGATGATCTTCTCTCGAACAATTATTTGGATATTTATTCGAATGCATATGGTATTTACATTCCAGCAGACGAGATTCTTAAAAGAAGACACTATGAGTGGTTTGCTAGAATGTCACAGCGACAGATTTTAGAATCAAAAGTAATTATATGTAAATATATATTGCTGGCGAGCGCACCGAATTTGCCAAAAGGCACAATTGAACCATTCAAAAAGAAACCAAATTGGGTTAGTTTTTGGCGAGTGCCTTCGGGCGCACCGTTATGGGGTCTAAAACCCAATGTGTCTCCGACGTATTTAGTAAAAGAAAGCTACCCGGCGAGATAACCTTAAAAGTAAAAACTAAAAACTATGAAGATATGAAGAAAATTTTATTATTTTGTTCATATACTGTAATGAATACTAGTTATTTAATATTTGCAGGATTAGGAATTACTGGAATAGCTGCATTGTTCCTTGGAGGAAAAAGTAATAGCTCAAGCTCTAGCTTTTTATCATCTTATACTCCGTCATCATTGTCCTCTTATAGTCCATCGTCATCGTCCTCTTATACTCCGTCATCATCGTCCTCTTATAGTCCAACATCGGCATACGACAATCAGTCTTCGTCATATATGGAAAACCCTTCACAACCGCAATATAATCCAGACGAACCCCGATATGGAGGAAAACGCAGAAAAAAAACGTCTAAATCCTCAACGAAACGCAAAAAATAGTGGTCATTCAATCTTTTACACCCTTGAAAATTAAAAATGGGACGCCTTAAAGCGTCCCACTAGAGATTTAAGGGAAACGTTGCCGATAAATCAATTAAAAGGCAAACCGCTTAGAGCGGGTTGTCCCATTTTAAATGTTCATCGGTCTAAAAATAGATAAAATAAATAATACTATAAGAAGATTTATCGTATTTAATTTGTGTGGTATAAGTTATTTTATTATATTTACAAATTTGTCTTAATACGGTTGTAAAAGAATTAAATGATATTTTTCTCTCTAAATACTTTTGTTTAGAAAGATGATAGTACTCTTTGCAATCTTCTAAAAATTTTTGAATGTCTTCTTGCAGAACGCCTCTTTTATAAGATTCTGTGTTGAATATATATAATTTTTCGGATTTCTCCGCAACTTTGTCTAATAATTGAAATAGAAATTCTGTAGAAATCTTTTTTTTAAATATTTGGCTGTTGGACATTTATATAATACTTGACTATAAAAATTTTTTAACGCAAAAAATATACAATAATTAGCATATGTTCAAAATCAAATTATTACTAAATAATGCTAATTCTATTTCATCTTCATGTATGTTGTGAAAAATAGTAATATATTTGCAAATATATGGAATAACGGTGTATTTTTGATCTTCTGTTAAAATAGCAGTTGTCTTAACGAATAAAAAATAATTGTCTAAAATATCCATCACTGAATAGCCTTTATCATAAATCGAATATAAAATAGAAATCGCTTCATTTATATTTTTATCAAGGATGCATTTCGTATAATGTTCAAACGTAGTAAAACTTATATTCGTACATACTAAATTTGCCAATTGCAAAGTAATTGGCTGGTTTAACAGCTTGAATTTTTCCATATAATTAATCAAAATTTTGGCAGTATTGTTGCTTACGTCTAAAATAAAAGGGATGGCTTCTTCCTCAATTTCTATATTTTCGCTACTCCTAATTTTATGTAATATTTTCAACAAACTTTTGCGCGCCAATGACTTTATCTTAATGATTGTAAAGCGTGATTGCAGACTTTCAATGACCTTTTGTATATTGTTACATGATGCAATAAAATGAACATTGTGACTATATTTATCAATATAGTTACGAAATACCTGCTGACTTTGCTCATTAATAAAATCAACATCATCCAAAACAACAAACTTCTTTTTATTTTTGATGTAGGAAGATGTTTGGCAAAATGTTTTTACATCATTTCGATAATAATTGATACCTTGTTCTTTTAGACTATTAATATGCAAAATATTATCATGATACTCGTTGGGTCCATATCCTTTGTAATATTCGCGAATGATAGAATTCAACAGCGAAGTTTTGCCAGATCCCATATCACCAATCAGCATAACATTTACACTATTCATTTTAATAAGAGTTTCCAATACTCCGGTAAGAGATGATTCAATTTCAAAGTCTTTCAAAAACAATGGTTGATATTTGTAAATAAATAAATTGGCATCCATAATGCAATAATAAATATATTCGTTAAATATTATTTAAGCTTATCTCTTATAATTATATTATATGAATACAAATTATTATGAAACATTGGGGGTTCCAGAAACAGCAAATGCGGACGATATTAAAAAGGCATATCGACGTTTGTCCTTGAAATATCATCCTGATAAAAATCGCGATAGACCTGAAAGTGTAGAAATGTTTCAAAAAATTAGTTCCGCGTATGAAGTTCTAGGAGATGCATCAAAGAAACAAGAATATGACATGTCTCGTAAAAATCCATTTCAACGAATGCAAACACATGGCCATGGTCAAGAGTTTGATAATATAAATATAGATGAATTGTTTTCCAATCTCTTTTTTGGTGGCCAACAAAACCCATTTTTTGGCGCAGGAATGCATCATGATATGGGTATGAATAGTTTTGGAGGACTAGGAGGAGGCATGCCAAATATTCGTATTTTTCGAAACGGAATGCCTGTAAATATGGGACCGGAGAAACCAGCGCCTATTATTAAAACAGTATTGATAAGCATGTCGCAGGTATTGAATGGTGCCAAAATACCTGTAGAAATTGAGCGTTGGATCATGGAAAGCAATAACAAAATATTTGAAACAGTAACATTGTATGTCGATATTTTTAAAGGGATTGATCAGAATGAGGTGATTCTTTTACAAAATGAAGGAAATGCTGCTCATCCGACGTGCAAAGGTGATGTAAAAATATTTGTAAAAATAGAGAATAATAGTTCTTTTATAAGAAATGGTCTGGATCTGATTTTAGAACATACAATTTCGTTAAAAGAGGCATTATGCGGATTTATGTACGAATTGAAGCATTTAAATGGCCGCGTTTATACGATCAATAACAAATCTGGAAACATTATTACTCCAGAATTCAAAAAAGTGATTCCCAATATGGGTTTAACAAGAGAAAATCATGTGGGAAATCTAATTTTGCATTTTCATGTGGATTTTCCCGCGTCACTTACTCCCGAACAAATTATAAAGTTATCGGAAATTTTGATTTAAAGAGAAAATAGACAATTATATCGGGGTGCCTCTTTAGCTTAGTGGTAGAGCACCAGTCTTGTAAACTGGAGGTCAAGGGTTCAATTCCCTTAGGAGGCTTTTCTATTTATTATGTATTTTTTATAAAAATAAATAATATATATATGGCGTTCAATAGAGCAGATGACTTTATGTTTGTAAAACCACTCAATATCGCTATCCCACTGGTTACTGGAAGCGTGGTAGCACCGTTACTTATTACTGATAAGGAAGGTACTAAAAAATATTATTTTTATGCTTTAAAAAGTAAAGATACCTTTAACGAGAAAACCATTCCAATAGTAGAAGGAAATGTATATTATGCAAATGAGTTTAAAGTGGATAAGGAATTATCTGCAATGCCGCTGGAAATGTTTAAAGCCCTCGTGAAGCAAGCAAATATAACACCTGAAGGAACAGGTGACCATAGGGATTATTACAATGGCGGACGCAGAAGAAAGAGAAAAACTCAAAGAAGAAAAAGAAAATCAAAAGCTCAAAGAAGAAAAAGAAAATCAAAAAGTCAAAGAAAATAATTGTATTTTAATATTATATTTTTATATTATAATGCCAACTACTCGTAAAAATAGACCAGCGTCTATCATGAAAAAGTGTATCGCAGACTGTCGAAAATGTATTTCCATGTGCAAAAAGATTGGAAATATGAAGGAATGTATGAAAAGTTGCGAAGATTGCATTGAAACTTGTATGATGCTTATAAAATGCAAGTTCAATAATAAATATTTAGAAGATTGTCTGAAACGAATGTGTAAAGAAGCATGTTTAATATGTGCGTCCATTTGCAGAAAATATGACCATGAAGAGTGTCAGAAATGCGCTAACTCATGCGAAGAATGCGCTCGCGATTTATAACCAACTCTTATCTTAATTAAAAATATTGTGTAAATATATAAATATAATATAATGGCAGGCCGTTCGCGTAACATTAAGAATGTTCAATCGCACGTAAATTGGCTAGATAATCATTGCGGAATTGGTCCCTTGAAGCAAGGCACACCTCCAAGAACCGGCGTCACACACTATTATTGGTTCAATTTGCAAAGTCAAGCCAATCCGAGTATCATCCCGAATCCAGATATTTTAACGGGACGAGGTAAATATGTTGGATTCGGAAATTTGATCTGGCTTGGACATAAACCTCCTCCTTACAAGGTTTCTCCGAAAAATAATTATGCTAATATTTTTCAACCTGTGTATTAAAAAATTTATTATTATACTGCTTATGTATAATAATAATCATCGATGCTATGCCAATATAAAGACTTGTTTGGAAAAATCGGCGAAGGCATACATTCTTATAAACTTTTCGGTATTTCTATGATGGATGTAGCAATGACCATTTTAGGAGCCTTTATTATTTGGTTGTTTGTTCCAAACTATAGCTTTTTCTATATTTTGACATGTTTATTTTTATTAGGAATCATTTTGCATCATATCTTCTGTGTCAGAACAACCGTTGATAAACTTATATTTGGTTAAAAACTCTATTAAAATTTAATCGGTGCAATAATGGGCACGCCCCAATTCAAGGCATATTGGTTGCTTCCCCCGCTCATTTGTAGGCCTAGCCGTGAATAGCTTCTGGAACATGGGTACTCCGGAGTGCAAATCGTGGATCGCAATAATTTGGCACGCCTTGTTGCAATCGAGGATGCGCCAACACCAGCACCAGGGACATATGTATTATTGACATTGGCATAGACACCAGTAATCAATCCTATAGGCGGGTTTTTACGGTTTCCTATAGCTCCCGACTTTTTGTACTGAAATCCACCTTTTCCCACATAAAAACTTCCATATGGCATTTCTATAATATGATATTATTATAATTATATTATAAAAATTCAATCTTTTTACAACATTTTTTATACTTTACTTTGACCTGCATTAATACAATTACATGTTCTAAATTTTTTAGGATAAATTATATTCGCCTTTAAAGCCGTAGTATAAGAAGACGAATTGCTTTGGTTTGGGTAATCTCCGAAACAGCGAGGACATGGTCCTCCCTTGTTACAAATCGAGCTTGTATATCTTTGAAAAGATATAAAATCACTAGCAGTACGAACACCAGAAATAGTTGGGGGTATAGCAAAACAACGCAAATTATTGTTGCTGGAAATAGAAACTAAATAGGGACTGTTTGAAGAATACTTGTAACAACAGCTCATAATATATATTTTACATATATTATAAAATTTACATATGGCATAAAATTTACGAAATCTTTCTGGTGGGAATATCCGAAGATACCAAGTAAATCGAGTTTTCTGTAATAATAATGTATTCGGTGCCGCTCTTGTAAAACTTTGCAATAGGTGATGTATATTCATCTTCACTTTTCACAAGGAGTTTTTCTCCATTGTCCTTTACGCCAACGAGCGCCTTTTTGTCTAGAGACGCAGACCAATAATCAAACATAACAGGCTTATCTTCAACAATGCCAAGTTTGGCAGCATGTTTTAAAGTTACATCACTCGGCAAACGATAGTTTGCCTCTGACATAGATTTTCCACCTTCAGACATTATATGGTAAAATTTTACTTAAGCTTTAAATACTTTATATATTAAATTAAATAAAAAATAGAAAAGAAAGATAAAATAAAAAAGATAAAATAAAAAAGATAAAATAAAAAAGATAAAATAAAAAAGAAATATAATAATACTATTTTGTATATGACAAAAGATAATCAATATGCGCTAAATAGTCAAGAGAGTTTTAATTTAAAATTGACTACTAGTATAGCAGAAATACAAACAAAATATAATCATTTATTGGCGGAATATATTTTCTTTATACTAGAAAATGTTAAAATAAAAGATGACACCTTTTTAAAATTTATAATGCATCGCGGATTATTAACTATTACGAATGTATTTAATATTATTTTATTTTACACCAAAAATATTGATGTTGCATATTTTCATAGTCAAAAAGCATTTTATTTTTATGTAGAATTTATAGGACAAATATCGGAAGATCATCATACATTTTTGCAATTGAGTTCAAGAGATGCTACTTTGTTCGTATATAAAAAAACAATATTTTATATAAGCAATGAATTAAAACAAACAATCCACGATAAAACAGAAATTAAACTTTTAAAAAAGAGTGAAATGCTTCAGCATATATATCAGTGTTTATTCAAAAGTGTTTGTGAAAATTTTGATTTTTCTATGGAAGTTGGTATGAGAGACCACGTGAATAAAATAGAGAAAATTTTACAAAAAGTAATACATGTTTATAAATTTTCTCATGACCAGCTAAATACAATACAGTTATTTATTGAAAAAATAAAACAGCAATATTCGTACGATAATTTATATGAAACTATAGAAATTTTTTTGAAAAAATACTCTACTTGTGTGGGGTATGAAAAAAATATTGAAAAAAATATTGAAAAAAATCTAAAAAAAAAAATATTGCAGTGGAATTTAGGTAAAGAAGAAAAAGATTTGGCCATTGAAAATATTAAAAAAGAAGTAGATTGGCTATTTATGTAGCGTAACAAATTTTTATTATACAACAGTAATATAATAACAATATATCGTTATCGTTATGGATCTATTAATGTATATTTTAATTTTTATAGTAATTACAATCATTATATCAATCCTATTACGTGTCTATCATTTACATCAAGTTTTAGAAAGTCAAAAAAAATACAATTTGAAAAAAGACGGAGTATGTGTATTAAATCATATATTTTCCAATTCAGAAATTGAAAATATGAAAAGAAATGTAGAAGATGGAAAAACATTAATGGTAAAAGAATACATAATAAATTCAAAAAAACTACAAGATAAAATTAAAAAACTTTTAGGCTCGGACTATACCTTCCATGACTATATTTTTTCGATAAAACGCTCACAAATTCATACATGTCACCGCGATTATAATGGAGATTTTTTTAATAAAGCTCAAAAATACCCATCTTATACCATTATTCTTTATTTAGAAAATATGGAGAAATGTTTAGAAGTGATTCCAAAATCACATGAAAGTTTATATTATAACGCAATTAATTTGACAGATCCAACGGAACCTATTTTATGTAATGCTGGTGATATTGTATTATTTAATGCAAATTTAATTCATAGTGGTGCCATAAATATGAAAGAAGATAATATGCGTATTCAAATGAAAATTTCGCATAAAAAAGATCACAAAACATTATATTTTTATCAAAAATACAACAAGGAATTGGATAAAAAAAATATTACATCAAAATGGAGTAAATATATAACAAAACACGTATCCTGTCAATTTCCTGGTTTGGGTATATTTACGCAACAATATGACTTTGATGTGACAAAAAAAGCAAGCGACAAGTCTTCTTTATTTTCTTACCTGTTATACGGAGATTCGCAATTTTATAATTTAAAACAACTATAATAACAAACTATAATATCAAACTTCAATAGAAGTAATAGTAATATTCTTGCGCCTGACCTTTTTCTTTTTATCTTTTACAAGAAGCGAATCGACGGATGAAGTTAGCTTTTGATGTATCTGTTGAAACTCGTTGGTCAATAATGTTTTCAAAAATTCATAAATATAATACAAAACATATTCTTCGCACATTCCGACAATAAGAATACTTCCAGTGCGGAATATCATAAAGCTTACTTCTACAATTCCATTCTTATTCTTTTTCTCTTTCTTCTCCTTCTTTTTCTTATCTTTGTCTTTTTCTTTTTCTTCAGAAATTTGAGATCCAGTCTGTACTTTTAACTCTGGATTATAATAAAATTTACACTGAATACCTGGATAAGAACATGGATCATAGATGCATTGAATATTGTACTTGTATTTTAGAATATCGTATAATACTTCACGATTGATAAAGAAACCACAATTAAAATTGGAATTGATTAGAACAGTATCGCTTTTTTGATTATAATCGAGTGGTTCTGAAACAAATGGTTGTAGTGTTAATTTTATAGTTTGAAGAACCTCGTGAAAAATCTCGTCAGTTTGTATTCCCGGAATTTCTAGTTTTCCTGTATTGAAAACCTTGATATGAAATTCTTTAAATATCCCCTTTATTCTGATACGCAATATCATAACAAAGCAATTATAAAATGCGCTCTTTCTTTTGCAACGATAACTCATAATATCTTTCTTGGAGACACCAATACTGATCTTTCGAATATCTTTAAATTTAATTCTTCCGTTGGGATTGTTAATGCTCGTCATAATTTGTTGATCTACGTATAATTCATGTTGAAGACATTCTTGAATGTAAGCAACCTCTTCAGTAGTAGTAGAATTGAACTTCATTTGTTTTTTTATCACACCATTTTGCGGTGTAGAATATGGAATAACCGGTATCTTCCAAAATACATTCTTCAAATCGATTTCTTTGTCTAAATAGGCAATTTTTGATTTGGTGGAAATATATATTTGGCCTGATTTAGGAGTTTCCAAGAGTTCTTCATCCAAAATAACTTCATTTGATTCATAAAAATCATTTTCATCGTCGGAAGCATTTGATTTTGTTGATATAAAATTTGTCCATTCGTCGTCGATGGATGTCATTATAGAATGTCTGTAATCTTCTTTAAATTATTTGCTTCAATTATTTTATAATATATATTAATAGATGAACGCATATAAAGAAGTTCAACAAGCAAAGTCAAAACCGATGGCCATAATAAAAAACAAAGAAAATGAAAAAAATGAAAAAAATGAAAAAAATGAAAAAAATGAAAAAAATGAAAAAAAAGGACAAAAGAAGAACATGAAAAGCGAAAATAAAGTAGTTTATAGTTTAACATCTAGCTTGATAGATCCAGCCAATTTTTCACCACCGAATCTTTTTTTAGAAACATTAAAAAAAAGAATGACAATCTATGAAGATTTTTCCAAAAAAGTAGAAAGGCGCGAAATTGAATATTGAATATAATGTGTATTTTTACATTCTTGATAATGCATAATATTTTCAACAAAATTTAAAAACTCTGAATTTATTACCTCCTTTTTATTCCGAATTATATAATTCATAAAATTTTTAATAATATTTTTTTTATCTATATTATATGTTTGACTAATTTCTTGCAAATACTGCGGTATCTTTTTTACATGTAGTGAATCTTGCAACATGGTAAAAATATGCTGCCAAATAGAATCATCGATAATATGAAAATCAGAATCCAAAATATTTTGATTTGATTGCATAAAATTGATCATGCTGCGAATATCCGATTTGTATAAGCTTTGAATCAGTTTCAATGAAGTTCGATTTATATTTAATTTTTCACTTTGTGCAATATTGGACAGAAATCCAATGATATCATCTTCCGGCAATTGATTAAATCGTAAGCGCAAAAACTCATTCTGAAGACCTTCGTCTATTTTACTAATATAATTGCAAATAAGACAGAAACGAATAGAATTTGAGTAATTTTGAAGCAAATAACGCAAAGCCTGTTGAGCATTTTTGGTCATGTAATCGACTTCATCCAAAATAACAAATTTCATTCCATCATAAAAAAGAGATTTAGAATTGACAAATTGATTAATTTGATTACGAATAATATCGATACCTCTTTCATCAGAAGCATTCAAATGAATCATAAGACCTTTATTTTTTTGATTTATTTTTTCTTGATATGCATTCACCAGATTAATAATCGTCGTTGTTTTTCCGGTTCCGGGCGGACCATATAATAACAGATTTGGAAAATAAGAGGTTTCTATAATATTTTTTAGAATTTGTTTATTTAATGGATCTAATACAACGGAATTAAAACTGGTTGGACGATATGCTTCCACCCATGGAATACTACTCATTACTATGTATGTACCGTTGAAAACATTTATATACTTTTTTTATGAAAAAGAATTGAAAAGATAATGTCATTTATTATATATGACATTATCTCTCAAGAAAATGGCATCAAAAGCAGGTTATTTAGAACTTATATTGGGACCCATGTTTTCCGGAAAAACCTCAAAATTATTAGAATTACACAAGCAATATACTTTTTGTAATATTCCTATTGCAGTCATCAACTATGCTGGTGATATTAGATATCATAATACAATGATGTCAAATCATGATAATATAATGATACCATGTATTCAAACTACAAAATTAATTGACATCATGGAGGACATTAAACATGTGGATGTTGTTTTAATCAATGAAGGTCAATTTTTTGAAGATTTAGTTTCCTCCGTAGAAGATATGTTAAATAAAAAGAAAACTGTTTATATTTGCGGTCTAGATGGTGATTTTGAGAGAAAACGATTTGGTGGCATGATTGATCTTATTCCTTTGTGTGATAAGGTTACAAAATTAAATTCAATGTGCAATTTATGCAAAGATGGAACTCCTGGAATATTCTCTCTTCGATTGTCAGAAGAAAAAGAGCAATTGGTGATTGGCTCTACAAATTATGTGCCAGTATGCAGAGATTGTTATACTATACATTCTAAGAAATAAACGATTCTATAACTTAAAAAAAGTATTTAACAAAACAATTTAAATCAATTGTTGTGTTAATAGATTATAATATATATACTATGGCAGAAACTCCGATAGCAGTTGTGAAACCAAAAAGAGGCAGGCGTTCTAAAAAAGAACTAGAAGCAATAGCTCTTGTAGCCCAACAGAATGTTATTGTAGAAAATAATACAATTATTAATAGTATTGATAGTAATAATATTGAATTAAATATCGTAAATTCTGAAATAGAAGCGCAGGAAAAAATAGAGGAGTTTGTCTCTACTGAAATAGTATCTATATCTATAAAAGAAGAAAATACTGTATTAAAAGCTACAGCAAGAAAACGCGGAAGAAAGCCTAAAGGAGGAAAAATTATTCAAAATACAAATTTAATTATCGCGCCTTCCGAAACAAAACCAAATGTGATATTACATCTCAAATGTTGCAGCAACGATTTACAAAGTATAGGATTCCACGAATCAAATTTTTCAGCATCGAATATTGAATCTTTTAATTTTGATACATCAAAAAATGAATTATCCTATGAAATTGTTTCTTGTAGCCCGTTTGATATAAAAGATGCATCTAATGATGTAAAAGATTTTTTTACCAGCACTCATAGTCATGAGTGTTTAGATGATACAAAGGATATATGGAAAAAGTTAAAAATTCTAGAGCAAAATCTGCATAAAAATAATATATCAGATAAAAAATCAGCTTGTTTTTGGTGTTCGTATGATTTTGACAATCCCCCGATTTATATCCCCAAGTATTTTATTAAGGATTCGTATCACGTATATGGATGTTTTTGCACACCAGAGTGCGCGGTTGCTCATTTAATGGAGGAGAATATTGACAGCTCTATTAAATTTGAACGTTATCATTTGATTAATCATATTTATTCAAAAATTTATGATTATAAGAAGAATATTAAACCTGCACCAAATCCACATTATATGTTGGAAAAATTTTATGGAAATTTAACGATACAGGAATTTCGCTCTCTGTTAAATACCGAGCGTTTATTTTTGATTGTTGATAAACCTTTGACGCGAATTTTACCAGAGTTTCACGAAGATAATGATGATTTCATTATTAATAATAAAATTATACCTTCGAATAATTATCAAGTTAAAAAAACACCTGCAATAACACAAAAAAAGCCACAAACAAAAAATAATATTATGAGTGAAAAATTTGGATTTAGTACAACAAGTTTCTAACTGTTATTATTTGTTATTGTTATTATTTGCTATTTCTTGTGTTAATTTTTCTTGTTGTTTTTTGTTGTAATCGCGTATAGAACTGTCCATTTTATAACGCAATTGGCGGTAAATTTCTTGATTTACAGATTTAATTTCTGGTGCCTTTTTTTCAGCGATTCCCATATATTGCTTTATCACTTGAATATGGTCGCCATTAGCATTTTGCAATTTTTCGAGAGCTATCGGATGATCGTAATTCGTCTGCCTTAGAATGATATTGACCTTTTCTAGGGTTTCTTGATCCATATTTATAGGGAATATGATTAAATATTTTTTAAACCTTATTAAATAGAATTATCTATAATTGAATAGATACATTTGGAATGACAACGATTGCAAAACATATTCAACCATTTTTGGAGAACGTAAAGTCGAGCGTTGTGAAACTGGTATATGATATTCGTTATTTACAATTGGAAAAAGAACTTGAAAAGTGCAGAGCAATTGCAGAGCAATATAAGAATGAATTGGAATCATTAAAGATAGAATATGAATCTTTTTTGAAAGAACCTGAAAATATTCATTTGAACATTGAAGAAAAAATGGACTTTGATATGAGCATATTTCATCAAATTTTAGAGGATCAAGACGATGAGGAGGAGGAAGAGGAACAAGACGAAGACGATGAAGAAGATGAAGTCGAGCAAGAAGAAGACGAAGACGATGAAGAAGATGAAGTCGAGCAAGAAGAAGACGAAGTCGAGCAAGAAGAAGACGAAGAAGAAGCCGAAGAAGAAGATGAAGAAGACGAAGAAGACGAAGACGAAGAAGACGAGCAACAAGACGAAGACGAAGACGAGCAACAAGACGAAGAAGAAGTCGAGCAACAACAAGACGAAGTCGAGGAGCAACAAGTCGAGCAACAACAAGACGAAGTCGAGGAGCAAGAAGACGAAGAACAAGAAGATGAAGAGGACGAAGAAGACGAAGAAGAAGAAGTATTTGAAATTGAAATAGACGATGTAACCTATTATGCAACAAATGAAGAAAATGGACCTATTTATGGTCAAGATGAAAATGGGGATCCGGGAAATAAAGTTGGATATCTTAAAGATGGGGAGCCCTTTTTTTATTAATCCCTTTTTCTATTAATCCCTTTTTTTATTCATCCCTTTTTCTATTCATCCCTTTTTTATTCATCCCTTTTTTTATCAGTATATATAAATAAATGAATTTATGTGCTCCTGCATTAATCTATGTTATATTTTCATTAACTCAGGTAATCATTGATACATTGAAAGGATTATATAATACTGCGTTCTTAAAAATAATTGTAATGATATGTATAACCTTTTTATTGAATGCACTATGTGAAAATGGTTTAGGACTAATATCGTGGTTAATCGTATTTATACCTTTTATTTTTATGACGTTTATTATTGCATTACTTCTATATATATTCGGGCTTGATGCAGCAAGTGGATCCATCAAATATACTTGCGATAATTGTCCTTCTTCAAAAACATATCAAACCCAACCAACCTTTACTAATTAATACACCTTTTAACATTTCAAATGCTAATTAAATAAAATATCGTTATATTTTATGAAATACAATACAAAGAAAAAAAATAAAAATTTAAAAAATAAAACAAAAAAACAATTTTTGTTTAATCCAGAAAACCCAAAAAAATCATTTGACGTGTATATTGATAAAAATCCAATGGATACAATAAATATAAAATATACAACTTTAGAAGATGTTAAAAATACGATTGATAAATTAGAAAAATTATACAAGAGCAAAAAATATACACATAAGCGTATATGGCAAGTAGGTATGATCATGTATGTTCGTTTAAAAGTATTAAGGAATAAAAAACCAAAGCAATTTGCTTTGGCAAATAAATATTTTACTTTTTTAAGAAAAAGAACTACATTAGAAGATAAATTTAGATATAAACTGTTATTTACATAGTATATTATGCGGTTGAATTGTGTTTAAAGATATTAAAACTATTTAAACATTTCATAAAATAATATGTACAATGTTTGGTGCATTATTTAACATAGGTATGTACTCTGCTGCTATTTATTTTAGCGCAAAATATTACAAGTACGATATTGATGGATTTTTACTGTGTCGAGCGCACGATTTTATGATTATAATTAGTTATCTTCAAATCATGTTTCAAAATAATGAATCAGTAAAATATATAAAAAATAGAATTCATACATTTAGAAAGCAGTTTATTCATCCAATTGAAGTAGTAAAGGATAATAAGGTAATTTATACTACTAGTCCTGATAAGTTACTAGAAAATCCGCCATTGGATTTTGATATGATTATACATAATGTTGAAAATAATTCTACAAAGAAAATAGATAAAATAATTTTTTCAAAAATTCCATCGGGTTTTGATACATATAAAATCTGTAAATACAATTTTATTCAAGTACAACTTAGTATATTAGATAAAAAATATAAGATTGAACTGCAGAATAAAGATTATAATTATTATATTGTAAATAACAAATTGAGTTCTGCTTTTTTAGAATATTATTTATATAAGTATTGTCATATCGATATCGATGATTTGGAAGATCTAAGTTATACTTTGAGTATTATGGATCAAAATGCAAATTTTATAACATTGACAGAAAAAGATGAACTCGTATTTGGCGAATATGATTATATTTTGTATGAATTTGAACCAATACAAGAGAATAAACCGAACCAGGAAAATGAACTAATACAAAAGGATGAACCGAGCCAAGAGAATGAAGAAATCGAATAATAATGATGCAATATGGTTCCTGTAAATAAGAAATCTTATAAAACAATATAAAAAATTGAATACAATATATGCATAATGGTAACTCCGCAACCTACAATGGCAACAGATACAAATAAAGAGTTTCACCGTTTAGCAGACAAATGGACCATGTGGGCTCATTTGCCTCATGATACAGATTGGAGCATTACAAGTTACAAGAAGATATATACGATTGACACCGTAGAAGGTGCAATCGCTATTGCGGAAACTATTCCTGAAGTTCTTGTTAAAAATTGTATGTTATTTTTGATGCGCGAAGGAATCAAACCAATCTGGGAGGACCCCAAGAATCGACAAGGCGGATGCTTCTCCTACAAAATCATCAATAAAAATGTTTTTGAAGTATGGAAGGATTTGAGTTATGTTCTTATGGGGGATTCTATTAGTAATCAACCATCATTTGTTGCCAATGTAAGCGGAATTACCATTTCCCCTAAAAAAAATTTCTGTATTATTAAAATCTGGATGACCTCTTGTGCAAATCAAAATCCAGGAATTATTACAACAGATGTAAAAGGGCTTGCCAGCCAAGGCTGCTTGTTCAAAAAGCATCTTCCCGAATATTAATAAGAATAAAGGTGATTATCTCTTTTTCATATCTTAATTTACGATTTTTTCAATATAATCTGCTTGATTATTATAAAATTTTTTATCGCAAATTACGAGTTCGCCATTATTTATTCGATCTGCTAATTTTATAAACTCTAAAAATTTACTTATACTTTTTTGAAATATTTGTTTTAAAATTTCTTTTGATTCATTATTAAAACTATCCATTAAATCTTTAATATTATCATAATATGATTTATTTTTCAATGAAAATACATCATATGACGGGTCAATAATAGTTTCATTATCATCCAATAATATAATTAGATGGCCGCCTACGCAAATAAATGTCTGAGTTTCATCATCAATTGAAACAACTATAACTGGTTTTGCTTTTATAGCAGAAGCAGAATTTATCTTAAAGCAATCATATAAATACTGAACATTTGTGACACATTCGTTTTTTATGCAATTTATTCTTTGAAATTCTCTCATACCAATAACAACATTTGAAATGAATCGTTCGGTCATAATTGTAGGTTTTATTAGTATTTTAGTATTATTATTTCAAGTTTTTATTATTTCAATTTTTAAATTTTAAATATTGAAATTTTAAGACGACGGTAATGCAGCTAAGCACAAACGGATACTTCCCAAACTAGCAACATCATACTTTACCACAAGTGGCAAATCATTTTCCAAATACATTTCGATCTGCGAACACAAGTTGGTGCATTTTATAAAATAACCCAGATTTTTTAGTGAAAATTCGCCTTGGATCACTTTGGAAGAATCTTGCTTCAAAATAAATCCCATGCTTCCATCTGACTCAGCTCGATGAATTTCGGCCGATGCAAACTGTCCAGAACACTTGAAAATAAGTTCATTTCCAACCGATTTAATTTCCAATTTATCGGAAATACACGTGAGATCGCGAATAATCTTCTGAAAATCAGTGGAAGGAAGATTGATCACTGATGAGAACTTGACATCTGGATATTCTAGTTCTTCGGAATCTGGTTCAATAAGTCGCAACTTTTGAGTTTTGCATTGTTTTATTTCCCCATTCTCAAATTTGAGGGCCAGGTGACTAACAATACCATCAATATAATCATCATTCTCAATGTAAATAGTAAGCGTATCATCATTATCAATCGAATTGATTAACTTGAATAAATGAAACATATTGACACCGATAATAATTTTTTCCTTTTTACACTCGTAAAATTCAAAATTCTGAGCAGCTAGAAATAAATGGGCCAAGATCGTATGCGATTTATCCATATTAATAATACGTATTCCATCGGGTTGAAAGGTAATATTTGTTTCTAGCAAAATATCTTTTAACGCGGTCATAAGTGTTCTAAAAGGTGCTATTTGAACTGTTTTAATTGTTAAAACATTCGATGCAATTGTTCCTGCCTTGGACATGGTTATTGTTAAATTCTTTTGATAATCTTTAAATACTTATGATAGAAAATAAATATTTTAACGCACCCTTTTTTTGTTTTTATAACAATTCAGTTTTTGGAACTCGGTGTTTTCCATATCCGTATTTTCTTCGCGCTATTTTTGCATATCGCAGCGCGACACTATTCGGTTTGCATCCTTCTTCTAAAATGGAATAATCAACTGCTGCTGCTTTCCCACCTGTAATGGCGCTTGCTAGACGCGCATAACCCCAAGATTGTCCGGTTTGATTCGGTCTGGATCCAGAAGAAAAATACGCTCCTTCTCCTTTACTCACTATTTTTCCTAAAGCATGCATAGAACACCCTGTTTTTTTTGCTAAAATGGCCGAGGGTTCTATTGAATCTATCTTATAAAGACGTTTTGCATTTGAAACATGGTTGGATGGCTTTGATTTATAAGATGGCACTTGCTTTCTAGTATAATATACACCTTTTTTGTATAACCGCCGCGATTTCTTCAACATTCTTGATTGTCTTTTTTTATCAGTTCGTGTTAATATATCTGGTAAATATCTCTTTGTTATTTTCTTTGTATCTTTTTTTGTAAAGTTTTTTGTAAAATTTTTTATAAAATTATACATTTACTATAATCTTATATTTTTTACTATAATCTTATATTTTTTATTATTTTGCTTGTGAAATTTTTATTCTTTATTATTTAACGACGCATGAGGCGCATGCTGCGTCTAAGACGACGGGTATTCTTCGACTTGCGGCAAAACGAACGTTTTGTTCCAGAAGCAGACTTGCATCCAGGGCGTTTATTGCAAGTGCGACCACGGAGACCGCGACACGCGGAGGATTTAATACGCATACGATACGCGGCAACTGCACTTCGACTCGGCATTTTATAATATATAAAAAGAAAAAAATATAAACCCCAGGCAATACAATAAATATATGGATGACATTTTTCTAAACTGTAATGAAAAAATGAAAGAACTTTTTACTAAATATAGTTCGGATCCTTATATGTTTCAACGATTGCAATATCATATTCTTACTATTCTTCCATCTACACTTGAAAATGAGTCTAAAAATCATGTTGAACGTGTAACCCGAAATCATTTTTTATTGAATGAACAGCAAATATTCATTCAAGTGTTTTTAAGCAAACATCAATATTATTATCTACCAAATAACAGTTGTTTTTATCATTATGATGGTAAAAATTATTCTATTATAATAGAAGATGATATTCAACATGAACTCTTAACAACTATTTCTAAAGATAAGACATTAATGCAATGGAAGCATAAAACAAAAATTAATATTATAAAACAAATAAAGGATCGAAATTTATTTACTTCAACTCCAGAGTCAGAAACATTTCAAACAGTATTAAATGTATTATATCCTGCATTTTTTTCGAACAAACAAGAAGCCAAGTATTTCTTAACGATTGTTGGTGACAATATTTTGAAAAAAAATTCTGATTTGATATTCTTAATAAAGCCAAAGATGAAAAAATTAATGGGAGAACTAGAAAATATCGCATATTACACATTAGGATTAACAAATATTGCAAATAATTTTATGACAAAATATCATGAAAATTATGATTATGAAAAATGTAGATTGCTTAAAATAAATGATATGATTTCATTCGATATTTGGGTAGATATCATTAAAAAAATGGGACTAAATTTGTTTTGCGTTGCTGCACATTATTCGAATCGATATACAAACTCGGATGCATTTATTATAAATTACGGAAATGAAGATCTGCGTAACTATACCTTTTATGTAAAGAATAATTCTCAAAAGGATATCATTCAACATTTTTGCGATTATTCAATTGAACAATCCAATTCCAAACATTTATCTATGAATTGGAAAAATATGCATTATTTATGGAAATTATTTATTGCAAATTATTCTTATCCTAATATGATTTATTCAAATACCCTGAAAGGTTTATTGAGTCAAAAATTTTCATATGACGAAGAATTAGACTCTTTTCCAAATATTACCAGTAAATATTTACCTTTGACGAGTGACTTTATTTTATTTTGGGAAAATACAATTACTGTTTTGGGAGAGGGAGAAGGGGAAGAAGAATTCGAAGTAGATGAAATTTGTTCCTTATTTAAAAAATGGAAACAGACAGATTTCCAAACTGTAACAAATACTACTATCAACGAAAATGATGCGGTAAAATTAATCTCACATTTTTTTCCACATGTAGAAATTGTGGAAAATAAATACTTTTCCAATATACGATGCTCTTTATGGAACAAAATGTTGGATATTCAACAATCACTTGATGCATTTAAATTAACAAAAAAAAATGTAGAAAAGAATGTAGAAAAGATTGTAGATACAGAATCTTCTCTCGTCTCATTGGATGATATTTATAAATTTTATTGCAACTATTGTAGTAAAAATAAAACAAAAATTGCTAGCAAACGATATTTTGAAAAATATGTATGTACTTCACTCGCAACACATATTTTATTTGATAAATTTATTTCACATGATTGGTTTGAAAATTAATGTCTTCTTCTACTGTGTCTTCTTCTTCCACCAGTATAAGATGCCGAGGGAGGATGCCCGTTCATTGCATAAGGATATGTATAAGCACCGCTTCCCATTTGACCGCTACCAGGAACTGGCGCACCGTCTAAAGGGCCATACGGACTAGAATATCCACCTCGCATTTTCTTGGATTTACCGCGTTTCATTGTTCCAGTTCCAAGTTTGACAAAACCAAATTGACCCTTCTTGGTTCCATAACCTGCCTTCACGAGACGGTTATCTTTACGCGCAGTGTTAAACTTCTTCTTGCTGACAATACGTCCATGCTTGTTCATGTGCAATTGAGCCTTTGTTAAACCACCGCTGGTTTTAACGGCTGTTCCGTGCCACACTTGGGCGCGAGATCCTTCGAGCATTTCGTGTTTTTTTCCAGCAACGATATAGTGTCCTTCTGGCGATTTTGTATAACGAGTCATTATAAATGAACGAGAGAAAAAAATAAATAAAAGAATGAATATAATTCTAAAGTTTGTTCTAAAAACGATTGCGAATTCCAGGGATACGATTTGGTTGTGTAGAATAATTTACATAATAATTATATACTGGTGATTTAGGATCTAAATAAGCATAAGGCGAATAGATACCAGGAGTTGTTTGATTATTTTTCAAAAAGGCTTGAACTTCGGCCAAGCTTCCAAAATTTCCAAATTGTGTTCTTCCTGAATCAGAATATAAGATAGAATTTGTTGCGCGTTCCACTTGTGTTCTATTAACAATTACGTCTGAATTTGAATTGACTTGTTTATTTGTAATAAGATTACCACTATCGATGCAAATAATATTTCCATTGAATACAGTTTGTGCCGATTGACTTGCGTACTCGGAAGTCGCGCATGTTCTTGATCGTTTCCCAGGAATGATTCTAATTTGCGACATCTATACTAAAATAATACTATTATATTTATAGTTTTATTTATAGTTTTACTTATAAAAAATATATATAAAAATATAACTATATAATTTTTATCATAGAAAAATGGAAATCGCACCATATCATCATACAAAATGGATAGTTGTATCTTCCTTTTTTTTCACAATTCCGGCGATATATGCTTATCTTCATCATTTATATAATTATTCTATTTTACTAGTATGTACATCATTGATCTCGGCGAATTATTGGAGAAAAGCCACTTATTCATGGAGACGAAATATGGATTTACTATTTGCAAAGTTCGCATTTATAGTGTTTGCGTCAAACGGTGTTGTCTATGTTAAAAAAATACCATATATTATTACTGGATATAGCGGTTTTATTATATTGCTATATTGCTATTATTTATCTGGAAAACTATTAGAAATGAAACACAATGATTGGTATAAATTTCATATGATGTTTCATTTCATTATGATGTATGAACAATGTATCATTTTGGATAGTATAGTAGAAAGTAGAAAGTAGAAAATTTTTACAGGGGGGTCCCTGATATTTATAATAAAATTGAAATGGAAATAAAGACATGATAATATGTAACTATATATCCAGTATGTCTTCACAAGAATTGTCGCATAAATATCAGCAAAAGACGGACAAGCAGCATATCCTCGATAACCCAGATACATATATTGGTTCTGTGGAAATCGTTGATTCTCAAGTCTGGTTGCTAAATGAAGAAGGTGATAAAATTTATGAAAAAAATATTTGTTATGTTCCGGCACTTTTCAAGCTCTTTGACGAGGGCATTGTTAATTGTCGTGATCATGTTGTTCGCATGCAGCAAGCAGTTCAAAATGATATTAAAAATGCAGTTCCAGTATCTTACATCGATATTGCAATTCAAGAAGATGGAACTATTGTCATGATCAATGATGGAAATGGCATTGATGTTGCTGAGCATCCAGAATACAAAGTATGGATTCCCGAGTTAATCTTTGGTCACTTGCGCACTTCTACTAATTATGACAAGACAGAAAAGAAGATTGTCGGTGGAAAGAATGGGTTTGGATTCAAGTTGGTTCTTATCTGGTCTGTTAGTGGTTCGATTGAAACAGTAGATCATGTGAGAGGACTTAAGTACTGTCAAGAGTTCAGCAATAATTTGGATGTCATTGGAAAGCCAGTGATTACAAAAGCTGCAAAGACAAAACCTTATACTAAGATTACGTTCAAGCCGGATTATGCACGATTGGGTATTCCTGGTCTAAATGCGGACATGATTGCACTGCTAAGAAAGCGAGTATGTGATGTTGCAGCAGTAACGGACAAGTCGATCAAAGTCAAGTATAATTCACATCTTGTTCCAGTAAAGAACTTTGAGCAATATATTAATCTGTATATCGGACCCAAGGAAACCGCGGCGCGTGTCTATGAAGAACACGGTCCGCGCTGGGAATATGCAGTTGCATTGGCACCGAATCATGAGTTCATGCAAGTGAGTTTTGTCAATGGCATTCATACTGCCAAGGGCGGCAAGCACGTCGAGTACATTTTGAATCAGATTACTCGTAAGTTGTGTGCATTTATTGAAAAGAAGAAGAAAATTTCGGTAAATGCAAATAGTATCAAGGAACAATTGATCTTGTTTCTTCGCTGCGATATTGAAAATCCGGCATTTGATAGTCAGACCAAGGATTTTATGAACACTCCATCTTCCAAGTTCGGATCCACTTGTCAAGTAAGCGACAAGTTTGTTGAGAAGTTGGCAAAGATGGGCGTCATGGATGCTGCTTGTGCGCTTACAGAAGTCAAGGAAAACAAGGCAGCAAAAAAAACGGATGGCTCCAAGACAAAAAATATTCGCGGAATTCCTAAGCTGATTGATGCGAACTGGGCCGGCACTGAAAAGTCGAGTCAATGTATGATCATCTTTTGCGAAGGTGATTCGGCCAAGGCTGGTATTGTTTCCGGTCTTTCGTCCGAGGATAGAAATTCGATTGGTGTCTATCCCATGAAAGGAAAGATTTTGAATGTGCGCGGCGAACAAGTGAAGAAGATTAGTGAAAACAAGGAAATTGCTGAGATAAAAAAAATTCTTGGCTTGGAGACTGGCAAGGAATATGCGAGTCTTCAAGAGGTCAATAAATCGTTGCGTTATGGAAAGGTTTTATTCATGACGGATCAAGATTTGGACGGTTCTCATATCAAGGGCTTAGGAATCAATTTGTTTCAATCCGAGTGGCCAAGTTTGGCACAGATTCCCGGGTTTATCGGATTCATGAATACGCCTATTTTGAAAGCGCGCAAGGGATCACACGAATTAGTCTTTTACAATGAAGGCGAATATGAAACATGGAAAATAGAGAATGATAGCAAGGGATGGAAGATTAAATATTACAAGGGTTTGGGTACCAGCACAGGAAAGGAATTCCGCGAATATTTTGAAAAGAAAAAGTTGGTAGGTTTTAGTTACAATGGGAAGACAAGCGATGATGCGATTGATATGGTCTTTAATAAAAAACGAGCAGATGATCGCAAAGGATGGCTAGAAGACTATGATCGCGAATTATATCTCGATACATCACATAGCGTCGTACCTTATGAAGACTTTATCAATAGAGAACTCATTCACTTTTCAAAGTATGATTGCGATCGAAGTATTCCCAATGTGATGGATGGTTTAAAGATTTCATTGAGAAAGATTTTGTATTCCGCGTTTAAGAAGAATTTGCATTCAGAAATCAAGGTCGCACAATTTACAGGGTATGTAAGCGAACATTCGGGTTATCATCATGGTGAAGCATCCTTGAATGCAGCTATTGTTGGTATGGCACAAAACTTTGTTGGATCCAATAATATCAATTTGTTTGCACCCAATGGACAATTTGGCACCAGATTGCAAGGTGGCAAGGATTCGGCTTCGGAAAGATATATTTTCACGGCACTCAATAAAATTTGTCGAAGCATCTTTTCAGAATATGATGATGCTATTTTAAAATATTTAAATGATGACGGGCTTCCTGTGGAACCACTGTTTTATGCTCCGATTATTCCAATGATTTTGGTGAATGGTTCCAAAGGAATCGGTACTGGATTTAGTACAGAAATTTTGTGTTATAATCCTGCGGATATTATTACTTATTTAAAAGACAAACTTGCAGAGCAGCCTCTAGTAAAGGAATTTGTTCCTTATTATGAAGGATTTACAGGAACGATTATAACAACAGCCCCTGGAAAATATCTGATCAAGGGAAAATATGAAAAGGTTGGTGTAGATAAGATTCGCATTACTGAATTGCCAGTGGGAACATGGACTGATGATTTCAAAGAATACTTGGAGACACTTACAGATACAACAGACAAGGCTGGGAAAAAGGTTACGCCGATTGTCAAGGATTACGATGACATGAGCAAGGATACTACCGTTGATTTTGTCATTGTTTTGCAAAAAGGCAAGTTGGAAGAGCTAGAGTCGGTTGCACTAGACAATGGGTGCAATGGTCTTGAAAAACTCTTCAAGCTCTTCACTACGTGTGGAACAACCAATATGCATCTATTCGATGCCGAAGATAAATTGAAAAAATATAGCACAGTTTCGGATATTATTGATGATTATTACGAGACGCGACTCCATCTGTATCTTGTAAGAAAAAATTATCTAATTGACGCAATTCAAAAAGAACTCTTACTGTTGTCAAATAAGAGCAAGTATATTCAGGAAGTACTAGCGGGAACTGTAGATCTAAGACGGAAGAAGAAGGAGGAAGTTGTACAGATGCTGCAAACAAAAGGATTCGCTATTATTGGCGAGGATGAAGAGTTCAAATATTTGACAAGAATGCCGATGGATAGCGTTACGGAAGAAAATGTGGATAAGTTGAAAAAGGAAGTGGGGCAAAAAACTGAAGAGCTGAACAAGTTGCAGGAAATGTCCGCGCAACAAATGTGGCAGCATGAACTGTCGAACTTGGAAAAAGAGTATTATTTGTATAAGGAAGAACGCGAACGACAGCAATCAGGTGCAACAAAAAAAGCAGTTGTAAAGAAGAAGGCGAAGCTTGCGGTAAGCGACAATGACAAGGTTTAGCGATCATTCAATAAGATGAGTGTTTCTATTTCGGGGTACAAATTTCTTAGTGCATCTCTATGGATCCACGGTTGATGACAACCAAATGTTATTTCTGAAAAAACCCATTCAACTGAAAATAATTTTGCTTCTTCAAAAGATGGTTTATTCAATTCAACCTTGGTAGTACATGAAAAAAATACATCTTCTGGTATGTTGGTCGAAGTATTGAAAAATAATTTCTCTAAATACGCCAAATCTGTTTCTTTTTCTATGACTTCAAGCATTTTTGATTTTTTTCTTAATGATAAGCCACCATTACCAACATTGTGTCCATTTTGCAAAGGATACCATGGCCACGGAGCACCTACATAATCATATTGAAGAAAATGACGAAGTAACTCTTTGTTTTTTTTGAAAATCATGGTGTCCGTCTGAAATACTAAAAAGGTTTCTGTTGGAATATAGTTATAAAACTCTTTTCTTCTTATAAATAAATCGTTATACTCTTTTGGTGTTAAATTATCTACATGTAAATTGATGAGAGAAATGCGGTCCTTGTATTTATCTAGTTTGGTATTAATTATGTCAAGTACATATTCCCAATTTAAATTTCCATGAAAAATAATAATATTCCAATCATCAGATAAATTTTCTAAGAAATTTTCTAGGACAAATGGAAGTGCTTTATGACATCTTGGTTCTATAATGATTGCAGTATTCATATTTTGTATATTTTTATACTTTATTTTTTATTTTTTATTTATACCTTTTACATTTCAAATGCTGATTATTTATCAAATATTTTTAATATAATTATATTTAAATAATATATAAAACATAAATACATAATACATAATAATGGAAACTTATAAAACAGTTGTTGAGACAGCATTTCAAAATGCTGAAAATAATATTTCAAAAATTACAGATGATATTATTAATATGGACGGTATGTCTGGAACAAAAACAAGGCATTTTTATAATAATTTACTAAACACAGAAGACGCAAGATATTTAGAAATAGGAACTTGGAAAGGTAGTTCTGTATGTTCTGCTATGTATGGAAATAAAGCAAAGGTAATCTGTATAGATAATTGGAGTGAATTTGGAGGTCCAAAATGTGAATTTTTAGTTAATTTTGAAAAATTCAAAGGAGAAAATGAAGCAACTTTTATTGAGAATGATTGCTATAAAGTAGATGTTTCTACATTACCAAAATTCAATATTTATATGTATGATGGAAACCATACGAGCGAAAGTCATTATACTGCATTATTACACTATTATAATTGTTTAGATGATGTATTTATTTTTATAGTAGATGATTGGAACTGGAAAGATGTTAGAGATGGAACAAACAACTCTATTCAAAAATTAAATTTAAAAGTATTATACGAAAAAGAAATTAGAACGACAAATAATGATACGCATCCTGAATGGGGAAGTCCAAAACAAAAAGAATGGCATAACGGAATTTATGTTGCTATTTTACAAAAATAAACGGCATTTGAAATATAAAAATTATTGATACAAATATAAGAGTAAAAATATAAAAGTACAGACATAAATATAACTGTATAATACTATATAGTACCATGAAACAATGTTATTTGTCTTTCACAACTCTATTTTTATTGTTTCCAATTATTATTTTTATATACAATTCTAAAAAAACAGGTTTTGAAATCACTTTAGCATTGATGTTATTAACCAATATTATTTTCTCATTTTTATTTTGGCTTCATCCAATACAAAATTCTTTGTTCCATGTTTATGATGGAGTTTTGGCAAAAATTTCCTATATAGCATTTCCTATTTACATCCTCTTTATAAAACACATTGAATATTGGCTAAAACTATTATTTTTAATGATATTCTTATCTTCATCTATGATGTTTTATTATAGTAATGATCATTCGAAAAAAAGCTGGTGTTCTAAGGAACATCTTTTGTGTCACTCTCTATTTCATTTTTTAATTAGTGTTGGATCGGCGATTGCATTTTTATAAAAAAGTTATTAAATGATGACCGACTGAACTTATCATATGAAGTATGCAATGGTATCTATTACCAATACATTTATCCGGGTGGTAACAATAAGTATTACTATAATAACCGTAAAAAAATAAAAATATACATAGTAAAAATGTTACTATAATGAATAAAACATGAATTAAATTTTGATTATCTGTTTTACTTTTACTGTATAACAGATAACCGCCATAAAAAACAATAGATAAAATAAAAAGTTTATCTACTAGATTCGTATAAATATTTGTATGATAATGAAAAAGAACAGACGTTACAGTAAGACCCAAAAACAAGAAACAATATATATAGTATTTTTTATAAAAGGTTGTCAATACATTTGTAAGAAAGATAAAAGAAGAAAATAGTAATAAAATACTTATCTCTTCATTTGCATTTTTATTTTCCATTTATAAATGGAAGATAAAAATAAAACTAGAAATAAATCTAGAAAATAAATCTAGAAAATAATAGCCAAGTTAAAATTAATTATTATCCATATGAGTTTCTGCACTATTTTTATAAAGAGATAAATATGTTTTAAATTTTGATCCAGAAATAGTAATGTCTTTTAATAGAATATTTTTAAGAATTTGTACCATTTCTTCATTTGCGCGAAGAATAGCTAGCGCTTCTCTATACGCTTCATTGACTAGATCCAATGATTCTTCGTCGATTTTTTCCTTGGTTTTTTCGGAATATTTATCTCCCATACCCATGCTTCTACCTAAAAATGGGTTTCTATTTGATTCGATATTTTCATTATAAAAAACCTCTAGGTCTTTGCCCATGCCATAATTGCCTATCATCTGTTGAGCTATTCCATTTGCTTGTTTCAAGTCTTGTATAGCTCCGAGAGAAATCTGTTCATCACCATAAAAAATATATTCAGCTGCTTTGCCGCCCATAGCAACAATCAATCGTTTTTTCAACAAATCCTTTGTATATAAACCACCTTCGACAATCTCGGGATATTCATTAAATAAAGTATAACCTCCTGCTCCATTATAGGTACTTTGAATCGTGACCTTTTTCAAATCAAAATATTGATTGAAATATTCGGCTAAAAAAGCGTGACCAATTTCATGATAAGATACTCTTTCCAGCGTTGCATCACTCCTTGTATCCACGCGTTTTACAATACCAACTAGCAATTTTTCCAAGGCGTTTTCTAGATCTTTTTGTGAAATAACAGAATTACCTTGACGTGCTGCATTAATAGCACCTTCATTGATCAAGTTTTTAAGTTGCGCACCAGAAAATCCAGCTGTAAGTTCAGCCAAAAAAGGAATGTTGATTTCGCTTGTAAATTGTTTATTTCTCATATGTACATTTAAAATACTTATACGCGATGGCTTATCTGGAAGGGGAACATTGATTAGTCGATCAAATCTTCCGGGTCTAAGCAAAGCTGCATCGAGAACATCCTTGCGATTTGTTGCAGCAATCACCAAGACTTGATCATTCTGTGCAAATCCATCCATTTCTGCCAGAAGTTGATTCAATGTTTGTTCTCGCTCATCATTACCCAAATTAACGCCCGCTCCTCGTTGTCTTCCAATCGAATCGATTTCATCAATAAAAATGATGGAAGGCTTATTTTCTCTCGCAGTCTTAAACAAATTTCTTACTTTAGAAGCACCAACACCAACAAACACTTCAATAAACTCGCTTGCAGAGACAGATATAAAATTTGCATCTGATTCACTTGCAATGGCCTTTGCAATCAATGTTTTTCCCGTGCCCGGTGGTCCCTCTAGTAAAATACCTCTGGGTACATCAGCACCAGCCGCTTTATAAACCGTATCATCTTTCAAATAACTGACAATCTCTGTACATTCTTCAAAAATTTCAGGACTTCCAGCCCAACTACTGAGAGAAATATTAGCCTTGATCATATTGATTTTATCTTGTCCTTGACCTTGCGAACCGGGCATTCCAAAAAAAAGATTGGATCCAGGCATGGGTCCCATAGGTCCGCTTCTTCCTCGCTGTCCTCTTATAACAGATTGAATAATTCCAAAAATAAGGGTTGTCCAAAAAAGAGAGCTGGCTAGTGAGCCAATGGTTTGCAACGTATTTATAACTGGATCAATCTGTTTTTCTAAAATAGTAGTATCAATATTTTGATTATCAGCCATGCCAATAATTTTACCCGATATGGATGGATTTGAAAAAACTACTTTTTGCGGAATTCCAGATTCAGGATTTGTTTCTTCAAAATATATTTTGCGCAGATCATCCGAAAAATAAACGGTTTCAACATTTTTATTCTCGATGTCCTTCATCAATGTACCTAGGGTAGTTCCTTCTGGATTTGAAGATAAATCTAGTCGAGTTGAGAGAAAAAGTTTTTTATTAGGGAAGGTAAAACAACACGTGCTTGCAATAAATAAAAGAAACAGTAGATATTTCATTTATTTTATTGGAGAAAAGCCTTTATATTTTTTATTGGTATAATATATGACGCAATATTTATTTAGTGCCGCTAATTTAGATAGATATAGAAATAATGGAGATATTATAAGATCTTTAAACGGTGTTGAATTATTAAACCTCGAAGAATTTAAAGCTGTGTTTGACATTCCATTACGTAGAAGCGGACGTTCAGCATCATCAGCAGCAGCAGCAGCAGACGAAGCTACAGAATTATCGCTTAGTGCAGCAATAACACTACTTACACAAAATGTATGTAAAAATATGATTAATGAATTATATCTTGGACAATCCTTTCGCAATGCATATAATTTAAGTGGGTTTTCAAAATCTCTACCACCCGAAGAAGAAGTAAAAGCAGAAGTAGCGGAGTTGGGTCTTCCAGAACTTTCTAATGAACAACAACAGCGTAATGATGCCATGTTAGAGGTATCAGAAACACAATCACAGTCACAATCAGAAGAAGAATCGCAAATGAATGAACAATACCAACTGGAACGTAATCAAGCAAGAAAATTAGAAAGAGTAACTGAGGAAATAGAAGAAGAAGCAGGAGGAGACAAACCTATTACGTTTGATTTACTTATTGCTTTTGCTCCAGGATTTCGCGAAACTATTGCAGATGCGAATACGCGAGGAATTAAACCAAGAGTAGAAGCATTACTTGAAAAAGTTGTAGGATTTATCATTGTTCAGTTGGGAGAATGTGAAACTCATCCTTATGCGTATGCAGTAAATTTAATATGTACTAGAACATTAGATGATGATGAAAGAACTAGTATAAAGGGTGCATTATTAATGGGTGCATATTTGTTTTGCATTAAACAACTTGCTGGTGTGGAACAAGTTGGAATACTAGAATTGGCAGATGGTTATAAAAATTTTGCCGGATTTTCTGCTTACACTAAAATGATGTTCGATAAAAATATTTCATTGAGTGTAGAAGGTTGTTTTTATGATAATACAAATTTAGCAATGTCTGCGGATCTATTGGGATTATCTGAAGCAGAAATTATTGGACTCGCAGTAGGAACCCTAAGACGCCCCACAGGGTCTATACGTGATGATACAGGAATGTATGGACTAGTTCCCGAAAAGGGTAATGCTGAACAGATCAAGTTACAGGTAGCAATGGCTGTTTATGCAAATCTAATGTACAAATTTCAAGTTGCAGATTTCCAATTTCGTAATGGAGATGAAAAATTTATGAACCAATTGTTAGAAGCACCATGGTCAATATTACCAAAAAATCAATTAGAGATAGTTAATGTGTTATATAGTCGTTATTCTAAGGTATTAAGTCCGTCACTATTTCCATTTTTAATTGGAAAACTTCAATCATATATACAAACATTGATTCTTACATTTCGCAGAATGCGAAATCCTCTCGGTATTCAAACTCGATCAGACGCACTAGCTCGCAAAAATGATATGAACGTCTTTGAAACTCCTGCGGGTGTTGCATCTCGGTCTGATGTGGTTCCTGATGCACCGATTCATGTACTTAGATCTACAGCAGCAGCAGAAGAGCAAATAAGACAAGAAGAAGTGAGAAAAGACGAAAATCAAAGTACTAAAAGACAAAAACCATCAGAGGGCGGGAAAAAAACGAAAAGAAGAAAAATCATAAAAAAACCGAAAACTGTCAAAAGAAGGAAAATTGTCAAAAGAAAAAAAAGTAAAACCATGAAAAGAAGAAAAACTAAAAGAACGAGCAAAAGCAAAAAAAATAAAAAATAAATATACCATTATGTAAAAATCTAAAAAATGTATCATTTTATGATAGATTTTTTTATCCTTCATCTTCATTTCTCTCTAAGAAGTATTGAAGGATATCCTTTTTAAGCGCATCACTGAAGGTTTCAGTAGGAACTAGAATACCCTGCTTGTTACGTTTTATATCTTTTATTGGAGAAAATTGATGTTCCACCAGAATCTTCCAACGTTCGCTATATTTGCGATTTTTCTTGCTTCCATGGTAATAATGTCTTATTACACCAGGCACATATCCAAGACGTAAAGTTTGCATATTTTTTTGAAAACGCAATATATCACTTTTATAATCATCTGTACAGTGCTCATTAATAGCACATATTCCGTTTTTCAATAAAGAGAGAACCATAATATGATCACCGGAACCCAAAATAGAATTCTCGTATAATCCTCCAATTTTTTCATATGCCTTGCGCGTTATTGCCCATGCATATCCAGGATGGGAATAATTAATTCCTGAATTGACGTGTTTTTTATTCTTTATATATTGGAATCCTGCACTATTAAATACCTTCATGGCCATTTTAGAAGGATTCATATCTATCGCATGACTAAACAATTGTACAATATCCTGAGAACCATTTAAAATTTTGAGTGTGTCTTGCGCCCACGTAGAACTATCAAATTCAATATCTGCATCAATCCAAGCAAATGCTTTATAATTCTTTGGTAATAAGTATTTTACCCCCAAATTAATCATATTTTCTTTATGCCAAATGGGACACTCTGTTCTAATTTGTAAATGTTGTGGATTATTTTTTTCCGTAATAAGAAATTTTTGATTGCCATAAGCAAGTTCAACAATATACATAATAACATTCTCTTCTTCAATATTCATACGATGTATAAATTCTTTCATAAGAATATATCGCTTTGCATAAAGACAAGGATTCGAAATAACTGCAATAACATGTAACTTATTTTCAATTGGGTCATTATTTTTAATAGCACTTTTAATCGTGTTTTCATGATATTCTATAAAATCTATTTCAATTCCATTTATAACAGTCATTTATACTAATTTTATAGATTATTATTTTGAAATTAGTATAAAGTTATAATCTGTTCGTCTATTTATTTTTTTATTGTTTGTCGCCAATGATATTATAATTTACTAATTTGGGAAAAATATCATGATGATATAAAATTTTACCCATCATGAGATCTTCAAAAATCTCACTTTCTCTTAATTCTTCTAAATTGGAAGAATTATACCAACTAAAAATACATTTTATGGCTTCTTTGCTAAGAATATAACTACATCCACCGTCAAGCCAAGGCAAATATCCGCCAGAATAACATCTATCATGCCAATATGTATTGCTCTCTACTTTTCCATAATGATATGTATTACCATCATGCCATGTCCAGGGAAAACTAGTTGTATTATTTAATTTTTGTCCAATATAATGATATTCTTGCAACTCGTTGATATTATATAAATGATCAATATTTTCTTTTGTAAATACATTATCATGATCATCTATTTTTATAATGTGTGTTACATCTGAAAAATGAATAGAATGTAATATATATTCCATCATGAGAATCATTTTTTCGGGTAACCCATCATATTTGTCGTTACATTTAAGATGTAAGATCTTTGTTTTTTTATCATAATATGTCTCATCGCTTCCTCCTATAAATATAATTAGATTCTCGATATCTTTAGATGTAATTTTTTCCCATAAATGTTCATGTTTCTTGCATGATAAAACAGTTACCAAAATTTTCATTTTTAATTATATATTATATAACAGAGTAAAATTTGTAAGAAAATGAAATTATTTAAAACCACGGCTTTAATATTAATTGTTTATCATTATTGGAAGACATAATGGGTGGTGCCATGGGAGTGTACATAGTACTGGCATCAACAATATATTTATAATATCCTTGCGCTTCACCATACACTTGTGGTATGCAATAATCTAATACCATTTTATTTAATTGTTCAACTTGTCCCTTAATATTGGTTGGTTGATTTGCTGCATATTGTAAAAAAATACTTCGCATAATTATTTTTAATGTTTCACATTCTTGATTAGCAATAACATATTTTCCATTGGAATGGTTATATACACCCGCACGAATTCCATTTTGAATAATTTCAATATTTTCTTTAGAAAAAAATGTATTGGAAAGTTGTGTATTATCCCATAATCCTTCTGTTGGATTTCTTAATGTTGCACATTGATTTACTGGTATTTTGTCGTACATCTGAAATAAATCGGTTGTTTTAGGAGTAAAAATATCGACTCGACCATTGCTTACTTTTTTCCCATTGATTATGTTATTTACTGTATTCATTATTTTTGTATTATGAAAAGAAAAAATTATATCTATTTATACAAATGGTAAGTTTTCAAACTATTGTTGTTGTTATTGCAATTGTTTTACTCATTATTTGTCTTATTTTTATTGGAATTGCATTGGAAAAAACCCAAAGCAGCGAGCAATGGCCTCCTATAGTCGGTGAATGTCCAGATTATTGGATTGATACATCGGGAAATGGTGCAAATTGTGTAAATACACGAAAATTAGGAACATGTACTACTGGTGGAAATGGTGTTAGTCCATCTGATTCGATCATGGCGATGAATTTTACTGTTGCGCCTTATACTGGTTCAAATGGCGTATGTGAAAAATATACTTGGGCAAATAAATGTGGTATTACTTGGGATGGTATTACAAGTGGTATCTCAAATCCTTGCGTTAAAACAAGTTAATTGATATTATGGTGTTATTTATTTTATTATTTTACTATAATAAAATGAATAGGGTTATTACTTTACCACAGGTTATTACTTTACCACAGGTTATTACTTTACCACAGGTTATTACTTTACCACAGGTTATTACTTTACCACAGGTTATTACTTTACCACAGGTTATTACTTTACCACAGGTTATTACTTTACCAGAAGACATTGTAAAAGAAATTTATACCTTTATACCTAAGTGGGTAAAAGTATATCTGAATAAAAAAAACTATTTGAAATATCATAAATATATACAACGAAAATTTATGAGACATAAATTTATAAATTATGATGGCTTTGTTCGCAATATAATCAGAAATGATTTTGATTTTATATTTCAACAAACATGCTCTGAAAATATGGAACAATGGCTTTTAAGAAAACCGTATCGGTATAAAAACAAAGTATTTTCAAATTATATGTATTTATTAGAATATTTATGTGTTGAAACCGACTCAACTAAATGTCGAAACATACTTCATTTTTATATTCAAAAATCTGGTTTAAAAAAAAATCAACATAAAAAGAAAGTAAGCAAAGTTATACAAAAAGAATGGAGCAATTAAAATTAAATGAATTATTAGAGAGACAAGAGCATTGTAATAAAATAAAGGAAGCATTACTATTGTTCGAATCAGATAAAAATAATATGCTTACAAAAAGAGGGATATATGTGTATGGCGAACCAGGTACAGGAAAAACCTCGTTTGTTATAAACTTGCTCAAAGAATTAAATTATGATATTGTAAGGTACGATGCAGGAGATATTCGTAATAAATCTATCATCGACACTATAACAAATCACAACATGTCTGATAAAAATATCATGAGTATGTTCAAAAAAAACATTAAAAAAATTGTTATTGTAATGGATGAAATTGATGGAATGAATAATGGAGACAAAGGTGGAATCAACACGCTTATTAAATTAATCCGACCTAAAAAAACGAAAAAACAAAAGCTTGAAGAAATTACTTTGAATCCAATTATATGTATAGGAAATTGCCATATTGATAAGAAAATAAAAGAGCTTATGAAGGTTTGTTATACGGTTGAACTAAAAAAACCAACAGTCCAACAAATGACAAACATTGTACAAACTATTATGCCGACGATTGAAGATGCGCTAAGAGTAAATATTGTTTCTTTTGTTCAATCGGATATTCGAAAATTGATAACTATTTATAAGCTATATAATGAGAATAGTGATTTATTAAATAATGATATGATACAAAATATTTTTCAATTAAAATCCTATAACGATGATACTAAAAAAATTACGCAAAAATTAATAAATACACCGGCGAGTATTCACGAACATTTGACAGTTATGAATGAAACGGATCGTACCATTGTTGGGCTACTATGGCATGAAAATATTATAGATGTTCTTGGCAAAATGAAAAAGGAAATAAGTATTCCATTTTACACAAAATTATTAGAGAATATGTGTTTTGCAGATTACATTGATCGCATTACTTTTCAAAAACAAATATGGCAATTCAATGAGATGAGTTCTCTCATCAAGACATTCAAGAATAATAAATTATATCATGAATCTTTTAAGAAGAAGGCCAAATTCAATCCAGCAGAAGTTAGATTTACCAAAGTACTCACAAAATATTCTACCGAATATAATAATTATACTTTTATACAAAATTTATGTCAGCAATTGGGTATGGATAAAAAAGATATATTTTTCTTTTTTTTAGATTTGAAGAAAAAGTACAATGAAAATGAAATCATTGCATTATTTGAAAATTATGATATTACCAAATTGGATATTAATCGTATGTATCGCTATTTGGAAAAATATACGAAAGAAAATCCCGATATCGAAGAAGTCGGTGAGGAAGAGAGTGTCGAAAATGATTAATAAATATTTTTTCCATAAAAAATATTTATATCTAACTCCTATTGCGTTTTGTAGTTGATTTTGATTTTTGCAAATTCCTGTTGGTTGAATTTCTATTTGTTCTCTTTTTTTTAACAATCGGTTCATCTTCATCAAAGGTAACAGTTTTTTTAATAGATGGTTCCGATTCTTTCTCTTTCTCTTTTTCTTTCTCTTTATCCTCTTCATCTTCTGAACCATCTTCTTTATCACGTTGATAAATAGTATAAAATAGTAATCCGGTTGCTAAAGTGACGCCTCCAAGAACTCCAGCTAAAACAGTTTTACTCATATAATAATATTACTTGTCTAGATTTTTTCTTATTATTTCTAACTAAAAACAAAGTTAAAAATATTTTTTAAATATTATAATAATATAGTTTAATATGTCAAATTATTATATTGCAAATCAAACCAACCCGGGGACAACACAAATATCTAGTATTTTTGTTCCTGGTTCTCAGTCTGTTTCAGGTTATACTAACTTTGGAACTTATCTTCCATATGATGGAACTGTTTCGCAACAAAATCCATGTGGTTATGAGTACAATGGAACCGATGTTGCACCTAGTTTTTCAGGATATTATATAGAAGCAAGTGGTGGTTCGGGTGGATCTGGTGGGTCAGGAAGTCCTGCTATTCCCCCTGGACAGCAGGGCACTCAAGGATCGAATGGAACACAAACTCTTACCATACCTTCATGGTGTAATAATATAGGCGTTATATTAATTGGTGGGGGCGGAGGAGGAGGCGGTGGTGGGAGTACAAGTCAGTCTCAACAAACCGGTGGCGGCGGCGGAGGCGGCGGCGGCGGTGGATTTGCCTATAGTTTGTACAATTATAGTGGTAATTTTACGCCCGGAAGTACGCAAATTACTATTGTTGCGGGAGGTGGAGGCGGAGGTGGTTATGGTGGGCAATATAATGGTGGAAGTTGGCCCGGTAGCAATGGTTCAAATGGAACAACTTCAAGTTTTGCAATTGAGAGTAACACATTATTAAATGCAAATCCCGGATCTGGTGGGGGAGGCGGAAGTGAAAATCCCGGTTCCGGCAACAATGGAACCCCTGGATCTGGTGGCAGTGGAAATATTAATAGTGGAAGTAATGCATCGACAGCGCCATCTGGCGTTGGAGGAGCTGGGGGAGCTGGTGGATACATAACTTCTAGTGGTACATATCCATCTACAATTTCTTCTGGAAATGGACAAGGTAGCAGCGGTTCAAATGGTCAAGGTGCAGGAGGAGCTGCGGGTGCTGCGGGTGCAAATGGTGGGTATGCTAGAGTTTATTTTCTACTTTGAATCACTATTAAGATTTTTTCTTATTATTTCTAACTGATTTTGCAATATCGTTATTTTTTTGATAGTATCTTCTTCTAGTTTATTTCCAATTACATTTTTTATGTATGCCGTTGTATTTTTTACAGAAGATGTAAAAACTTCATTATGTTGTTTTATATCATCTAGAATAATGTTGCATAAAAATGATTTGTCAGTATTCCTAAATGGGCCAAACAAAAATAGATATAAGATACACCAGTTCATTTTATAAAGTATAATAAAAGTATTTAAATTATTTTTATTATAAAGTCGATTTCTTATGAAATCTTCCAGTCGATTTCTTATGAAATCTTTTTCCGAGTTACCTGAATCGAACAGGTGACATTTTGATTTCAATAAACTACTACAGTCAAATGCTCTACCAACTGAGCTAAACTCGGTCCCCCATATCAATATATGTTTTTTATTTAAGTTGTTTTTAATGAATCTTTATTGCGCTAGGCTTAGATTCACTTTTCACCTTTACCTCACTCGCTCTTTTAGCCCAGCGTTTCTTTAGTTCCAAACCACGTTTTGTGTCCTTTTCTTGTTCGAAACCAAAATGTCGCTCATATTGCTCGGGCGATTCAAAAAATAACTTTTTACGTTCGGATCCACATATACAACTTACACGAAAATAAGCATCTTCTGCAGCAGATCCAACTATATCATTTGTATAAGCCCCGCTTACAGCGAGACGAATACTGGATCCTTGTGAGCCGCTTGAAAATACGGTAATAGGTCGCTTATTTTTTCGCTCAATAATATGACATCGCTTATCACCAGCTTCTTCCATAGCCTTGGCCATTTTTCGTGTATTTTTATTTACACTGACATCGTCCATCTCCTCGTATTCCATCTCATTATAAAACTCCTCGTCATAATACATAGTCAAAGTGTTTTCTTTTTCCTATTCTATGCATCTTTGTCGTCGATTCTTTAAGTAGTTTTGGTATATCTATTTTTGGATTCAATCGCTTGTTGAATAATTTGTTTCATTTTATCTTCCAAATAGGTGATTTTCTCTTTGAGCATATTATTTTCTGTAACAACACTCTGAATCAAAATGGTTTGATCGTATATTTTTTTTTCCAATATTTGAATATTTGAATTTTGTAGGCGTTCTTTTCTCAACTGAATAAGATGATCTAGATTTCTTTTGACATCTGGTTTATGAATTGGATCGCCTGGTTCATATTTTGATAAAATATCATCAATATCTTCCAAAAAAAACTTTTTAATCGACTCTTCCTCTACAAAATCATCGACTGTTTTTGAAGATAGATTCATATACTCATTTGGCGAATCCAACATTGTTTTTTTATCATAAGAGTTATGAATATGAGAGAACACCAAGATTGATTTTGTAGGATCCAATTGAACAAAAGGGATAGTATAATTCTTTAAAAATATCTTTTCTTCTGCAACACATGCTTCATCGTCATATCTTGTTTGCTCAAGAAGTTCTCTACGAAATGCAAATGTTGCTGCTGTAGAATGAGTCGGTCCATAAGGTCCAAATTTATACATTTTATGAATATGTTTAAAATAAATGTACATTTCACTTGAACCCGCACACATTGCGGTTGGATTTTTTTGAAGAGTTTCAACCGCATGCGTTATCCTAGTTCTCGGATAATAGTCATCATCATCCATATAAAGAATAATATCTCCCTTACACTTTTCATGCATCAAATTTCTTTTCTTTCCAAGTGTCATTTTTTTGTCGTAAGAGAAATATTTTACTTGTGGTATTGATTCAACAAGATCGCCAATTTTATCCGTTCCGTCATCAATAATGATCCATTCTACATAATTTAGCGGATAATCTTGCTTCAAAAAACACTGAATAATCATTGGAAAAAAGGGTCGCCTATTAAAGGTAGGTGTGCATACACTTATTAAAGGAAATTTACTGGTATCATGATACATATTTATATAAATATATTTAACACTACTTTTATACAAATTTTATAATTATATATATATATATTATAAAAATGAATTATGAAGCTTCTGTAACACGGAGTGCGACCGCTACGACTCAACTTGGTACAATTGTAACTGCTAGTGCGAGCTTTACTGCTACATCGGCAATCAGTTATGATGATGCAGTTCGAATGGCAACGATTGGTGCAAACGCTTTAGCACAACAAACCGCAAAGTATGATGCTAATTTGATAAATCAATCTATTAATGATACAATTACAACAATAGAAGAAGAAGGAGTAACTGGATCAACTGGTACTACCGGAGCAACTGGTGCTACAGGTAGTAGAGGAGCAACCGGAGCAACCGGAGCAACTGGTGCAACCGGAGCGACCGGAGCAACTGGTGCAACCGGAGCTACTGGAGCAACAGGAGCGACCGGAGCCACGGGAGCAACAGGAGCGACCGGAGCCACGGGAGCAACTGGAGCAACTGGAGCAACTGGAGCAACTGGAGCAACTGGAGCCACGGGAGCAACAGGTGCCACAGGAGCAACTGGAGCAACTGGTGCAACTGGTGCAACCGGAGCCACTGGAGCAACAGGAGCAGAGGGTGTAAATGGAATTTCTAGCGGACTTCTTTTATTTTTTGACACTGGTTCTACTGGCAGTATATCTGGCCCAGATAATAATGGAAATTTATTAACAGAATTTTCTGGTAATACTGGTCAAGAAAGTATAATTACCTCTGGAGCCAGCGGAGCTACTGGTTTAATAGGCAAATTTTTTACAAGACAATCATTTACAAATATATCGATCAGTCCTGGTATTTGGGATCTCTTTTTCTTTGCATCCATTGGTTCGACTGTAGCAAATCCCCCTACACTTTATTTTACGGCTAAAGAAATAGGTGCTACCGGTGCAACCGTTGCAACAATTATTAGTCGATCATTATCCAGTAATCCAATTGGTAATACAACTTCTCAACCCTATAGTACTTCAGGATTTATTACTAGTCCGCAGCAATTGACAGGCCTAACAGGTCAAGTAGAAATAGATTTATTTGCAAGTTTTACAGATCCTTGTACTCTTATAACATACTATAATGCAAATACACCAACTAATATTATCACAACATTATCAAGTAACTTAGTAGGTGCAACAGGAGCCACCGGAGCCACCGGAGCAACAGGTGCAACAGGAGCCACCGGAGCAACAGGTGCCACAGGAGCCACAGGAGCAACCGGAGCCACAGGAGCCACAGGAGCAACCGGAGCCACAGGAGCCACTGGAGCCACGGGAGCAACAGGAGCAACAGGAGCAACAGGAGCTACCGGAGCAACAGGAGCAACAGGAGCAACAGGAGCAACAGGAGCAA
>Ga0209086_10000128_pt1 | contig 65923 bp, 56 predicted proteins | sample M_130207_XF_Meta_FD_187312 | JGI IMG/M metagenome (GOLD analysis project Ga0209086, IMG submission 187312) | Freshwater microbial communities from Lake Montjoie, Canada to study carbon cycling - M_130207_XF_MetaG (SPAdes) (version 2) | ecosystem: Environmental > Aquatic > Freshwater > Lake... | reverse complement strand
ATATCAAATAATATCAAATAATATCAAATAATATCAAATAATATCAAATAATATCAAATAATATCAAATAATATCAAATAATATCAAATAATATCAAATCATATTAAAGTTATATTTGTTATATTTATAAAGAAAATGCCATCCTACAATATTGTAATTTCTAGATACAATGAAAATTTAGATTGGGTAAATAAACTTGACAAAGAATATGTGTGTATATATAATAAAGGTAATACTGTAATTGAAAACTCAATAAAGAGAGAAAATATAGGCAGAGAAATAGAAACTTTTTTATATCACATAATAGAAAATTACAATAATTTACCTGATTATTTAATTTTACTACAAGGTAATCCATTTGATCACATGAAAAATATTAATCCAGATAATTTGCAAGAAAATATAAACGTCATAATAAATAGTAATATAGAACATATTCAACCATTATTTTGTAATATATATTATGAAAGACACGGAGATTATCCTGCTATTAAATCAGCACAGTATTATGCTTTATTTTTTGATGGAATAGTCCCTTCACATTCAATATTTAGTCCGGGATGTCAATATATTATACCCAAAAGAAACATATTAAACAGATCTCTACAGTTTTACACTCTCTTGCATAATATGTCATCAAATTCAAAAATAGTAGATGTTCACGCATCCTCCTTTGGAAATCACCCGTTTGACCAAACAGCGATTGATCCTTGGTGTTTGGAAAGATTATTAATGTTTGTATTTCGCGAAGATATACGATCAACACAATTATTTTTATAACATATATAAATACTGCTCAAAATAATCCAGAGAATTTCGTATAGCTTGATCCATATTAAAATATTTGTAATTAGCTAATCTACCTATAAAATGTATATTATTCTTTTCCGTTTCTTCAATACTCATTTTTTTATAGTTTTCGTATAATTCCAGATTTTTATTATTTAATACCGGATAATAAGGCTCGCCATCAGATGTACTATATTCCTTTGTTATAATGGTATGTTTTGAGGTTTGGTTATAGGGGTGTTTGTACTCGGTAATTCTCGTAAACTTTTCATCATAATTCGGATAATTTACTTGGGTGTGTGTTTGATAATAATTCATATTTTCGTGAATTTCAAACTCAAAGTTTATACTTCTGTATTCTAATTTTTCATAGCCCAATTCTGAAAAATAATTATCAATTGGACCAGTATAGATAATGGTTTTATTTTTAGGTATTAAATGTTTAATACTAAAAAAATCTGTGTTTAATTGAACTTTTATATTTTCATTTTTCAATAAATTATTAAAGAAATTAGTATAACCTTTTATAGGCAGTACCTGGTATTTATCGGTAAAGTATCTATTATCAAAGTTTCGTCTAATGGGTATTCTTGCTAAAACCTCCGGTTTTAATTCGTGTGGAAACTTGCCCCATTGTTTAAAGGTATAATGTTTAAAAATTTTCTCATAAAGTTCTGTTCCAACCCTAGATAAAGCTTGTTCTTCGCCATTTGTAATGTCTGCGCATTTTATTTGGTTTTGCTCTAACCAAATGTCCATTTCCGCCTCGGTTTGAATATTTTCATTACATAGCATATTTACTGTAGTAATATTTACAGGAATAGGTACTAATTTTCCGTCTATACTACCTACGCATTTATGTTCATACCGTTCCCATTCAGAAAATTGATGAATATAATCCCATACAACTTCATCGTTGGTGTGAAAAAAATGTGGCCCATATTTACTGCACAATATATTTGTAGTTTCGTCAACGTAATCATAACAGTTACCGCCAATATGATCTCGCTTATCAAGAATAATTACTTTTTTATTAAGTAGATTCGCATATCTCTCTGCTATTACACATCCACTTAAACCACAGCCAATAATTATTACCTCATAGTCTTCAAACATAAATATTTTATTATATTGATATATAATAAAATATTTATTCTACCTTATTCCAATTTTTCAAACAATCTCTCACTGCTTCTTTAATATGTTTTACGTCTGGGTATAATTCTTTCAGGCGCGATACATCTAAATAATTATTACTTCTGCCGGCTGCTAATAAATTACTTTGATGTTCTAAGCTCATATTGTGCCAAGTAAAATTTGGGTCTACAATTTCTTTATACATTTCTAATATTTCATTATGTGTAATTAATCCAGGATTCGTCAAATTTATGGTACCAGTCACTTTATTTAGAGCCATATCAATCATAATTGGTATTAATTCGGGTAATACAGTCATAGAATTTGGAATAGAACATATTTTATCATAGGTAATCAATTTAGTAATAAAATTTCTCCAATGATTTTCTGGCGTTAAACACATGCGTATTCTTAAGTTTAAAGTATTAGTAAATAAGTGCATTAATCTATCTGTATAACCTTTTACCGTGGAGTAATTAGAACCAAAAAAATTCGGCACATCCTGTTCGGTAAATCCTGTATCTTCTTTGCCATAAGGATGGTTGTCATCGTATTCAAATAGACAACCTGTGCCTACATAGGTAAAATGTATATTAAATTTCTCACAAAGAATCGCCAAGGTTAATGGAGAATATAAATTATCTCTGATATTTTCTGACAACTTTGCTGCATCTTGCAAATAATCTATTGTCGTAAATTGTGTGCCGTGTATTACACCGTGAGTTCTACCAATCAAAGAAATAATATGCGTAGGTTTGACTGATAAAATTTCCTCAATTAAGTCTTGTTGGTTTACTGCTCTCTCTTGTCCAACAATATATTTCAACTGTTTCTTGTCCATTTCTATTGCGACTTGTTGCCCAATCCACCCATTTATGCCATAAATTAAAAACATTGTGTATATTACTTATATACACAATGTTTTTATATAATAAACGCCAAAGTAATTAACGGTTATGTTCAGCGCCATCCTGTTCTACGTGATCCTCTTCTACGTGATCCTCTTCTACGTGATCCCCTTCTACGCGATCCCCTTCTACGCCATCCAGTTCGCCGTTAGTTCACTAATCTTCGTTGCATAGTGCTGTTCAATATCTTTCAAACACCGCATATCTCGGGGCGTCACAAAATTAATCCCGACGCCTTTGCGCCCCCAGCGGCCACTCCGGCCTATGCGGTGGAGATACGTATGGACACAATTCGGGACGTCAAAATTTATCACCGTACTGACTTGTTGAATATCAATGCCCCGGGCGGTGACATTGGAAGAAATAAGCACTCGGGTCTTGCCATTCTTAAAATCCTCGTAACTTTGGAGCCGCTCAGCCTTGTCCATATTGCTGTGGATTTGACTCGCAGGGAAATTATCTATTTGCATGGCTTGAAATAAATCATTCACACGCTTATTACTATTACAATAAATAATACTCTGACTAATCGCCAGCGAGCCATAAATGTCTTTTAGTGTATCATATTTTTCGTCGTCATTTTCTAGGGCTACGTAATATTGTTTAATCCCTTCTAATGTCAATTGCTCGGCTTTCACGAGAATTTCCACCGGGGACCGCATAAATTTCTGTGTAATTAAATGGAGTTCCGGTGGCAACGTCGCGCTAAACAGGGCCACTTGGATGCTGGTAGGCATAAATTGAAAGATATTATAAATCTGATCTTTAAAACCACTAGACAACATTTCATCGGCTTCATCCAGGACGAAAAAACGCAAATCTCTCGTCAGTAATTTCCGGCGTTTCAACATGTCGTGAATGCGACCGGGGCAGCCAATGACAATATGAGGGGGTTTTTCACAGAGTTGTTTGATATCTTCATCCACGGATGTACCACCGACCAGCAATTGCGTCTGCAATTTGGTAAACATACTCCCGATTTTATCTACGACGAGTTTGGTTTGGATCGCGAGTTCCCGTGTGGGTGAGAGAATAATCACTTGGTGTGTTTTTTTCCCGACATCAATTAATTGTAATGCGCCAATCGTAAAACAGGCCGTCTTCCCTGTACCCGACTGGGCTTGAGCAATCACGTCTTTTTTGGCAAAGAGAGGCAAAATGGCCTTTTTTTGGATCGGACTGGGGGCTTCAAACCCGTAGGCATAAATACCACGCAACAGGGGGACTTTGGCATCCAGGTCTTCCCAACTGCTGAGTTCTTTGTCTACTAAGACTGGCCTGTTATCACTGGCAACGGTACACGGCACGGCACACGGCACGTTTTCACTTGATTCTTGCATCGGTTCTTGATAATATTCGGACATACTTAAATAGTGAATAAATGTTTAAGTGTTATTTATTTATAATATATAGAAAAATTGATATAAATATAAGATTCTAAGGTAGTATAACATCTGTTAAAACCATGGCTGCATTTAATACAGTCACTACACATAAATCCACAATGACTAATCCCCCCTTAATAAAATTTTCCCCCGCCGACTTTGAACGTATTAAACATAATGGCTTCAGTTGCCCGATCTCGCCGGAAACGATCGCCGTTATTCAAACACTGTCGGAGCAAGTCGGTGCACCTGAATATATAAAAACCCCACAATTTGATAAACACGAAATGTACGAGAAAAAAGACCAAGGACGCACGAATGACCGCAACCGACGGGGGGGAGGAAAGAAAACCTATGAATTTGCTGATGATGCCTGGGAAAGCGTCCGCAATTTCAAAGCCACCCTCCTGGTAAAAAAAGAAGGGATGGGTGCAGTTATTGACCAAATTCGCAAACACTTGAATAAAATGACAGCCAAAACATACGATACTTTGCGGGATAGTATTATTAAAGAAATTGCCGGTATTACGGAAGGTATTCTGGAAAATAAACATACGTTGGACTGTGTAGAAGATCAGGAATTTATCGTGGAAATCAATAAAATCGGCGAAGCCATCTTCACCATCGCCAGTGGAAACAGTTTTTATTCCAATATGTATGCGCGACTCTATAAAGAATTGATGGCGCAGTTCGCGTTTATGAAAACCATCTTTGAAACGAATTTTAAGAAATTCAATACCATGTTCAATGACTTTACCTATTGTGATGCGAATAAAGATTATGATCAATTTTGTCAAAACAACAAGGTCAATGAAAAACGACGGGCCTTGAGTCTCTTTTACGTGAATTTGATGAAAGAAGAATTGATTGCAACGAACGAAATTGACAAGATTTTAGGAGAATTGCACAGCAATTTATTAAAGGCGATTGCTGAACCCGACCAGAAAAACATTGTGGATGAAATGGCGGAAGTGATTTATATTATTATTGTAAATGGTCAGGAACAATTAAAAAACTGGGATGAAGATAAGTGGGAAGCGATTGAAGAATTTGTGAAAACGGTCGCTGGGTATAAAGCAAACAGCTTTCCTAGCATTACTAATAAAACCATATTTAAATTTATGGATATTTTAGACGTGTTTTGAACTTGGTAATTCTATTTATTTATATATAAACAGTACAACTATATACTATACTATATATTATACTATATAAAATGGATAATATAAGTTATACGATAATAGACACTAGCAGGACGGGTGCGAGCACAGCAGGCACAGACACGCATAGTGATCCTATAACAGCCGAATTTGATATAAACCTTTATAATTTAGACGAAGAAGTAGACGCATTAAGATATAACGATCTTTGTGCATTGTATACGACGTATACACTGAAAAGTCTAGTCCAAATTATGACTTATTATAAATTGAATCCTTATAATAGCCAGAAAAAAAGACTTTTAAAAGAAGAAATTATACTTTTGTTAATAATGTTTGAATTAGATTTTTCTAATCAAGACATCGTATTAAAACGGTTACGCTTATGGGAAAATATAGCTGAATTAAGTGCGGATAATTATTTCAAAAGCTTCATTACGTTTACTGTATAATATTTATATTTTTATAACTACAATAATATAAATGATACATTCAAGAACAGAGAGAAACATAAAAAACCAACAAGATAATTTTAATAGAAATATTAAGCCATTAGGAATTAACTCACCCGGACAACAGAAACCTCCTTTACAGCAAATGATTCGGCAGCGGGTAATGCTAAACACACCAAGCTTCTTTGACTGGCAATATTATTTAGAAAAATATTCGGATTTGCGAAATAATGGTGTGCACACGGAACAACAAGCGCTTACGCATTGGCATACATTTGGCGAAAAAGAAGGCCGGGTAGCAATAAGACCCCCTGCCTTCTTTGACTGGCAATATTATTTACAAACGTATCCCGATTTGCGAAAAAATGGTGTGCAAACCGAACAACAAGCGCTTATGCATTGGTTTATGCACGGGGAAAATGAGAGAAGAAGTTATCAAGCAAAGCCGGCCCAAGCCAAAGCAAAGCCGGCACAAGCAAAGCCGGCCCAAGCAAAGCCGCCACAAGCAAAGCCGCCACAAGCAAAGCCGGCGCCGGCACAAGCAAAGCCGGCGCCGGTCCAAGTTCAAATACCAAAAAAAATAGATCTATTTGCAACCAAGTCGTTAGAAAATATAGCCTCAGCATTGGCCACTATTTTAAAAGAAGTTGGGTTAGAGGTGAATCTATACACACGCAATATTGAAAATGACGATATTAAAAAATGTAAATCGGAATGGGGGCGTTTTCTTTTTATTTGTTGTCCACAAATACTATTACAAGATATAAACACACTAATGCCTTTACCAGAACATAAATATATTTTATATCAACTTGATACATTGAATGATGTAACTATGAATCCGTGTCTTACCAACTTGGTTAAAGCTGCCAAACACACGTTTGATTATTCAGAAATGAATTTAAGTTATTATCCCAAAGACGTTCATACCAAGGTGAGTTATTTGGCGCTGCCGTCGCTGAAATGGCAAAATGAAATATCACTGCATAATGACGAGAAAAAATACGACATCCTTGTCTGTGGTTCTAAAAATACAAGAACTGACCAGATTATAAATGAATTAAGTGATGCTGGGTATAATGTGTTACAAACCACGGATGTCTTTGGCTCTGCCTTGACCAAACTTATTAAAGAATCCCGTATTTACCTTAACTTACTACAAAATGAAAGTAACAATGTAGAAACATCTTGTTTATATAATGCGGTTTTGTCTGAGGACACGTATGTTATAAGTGAAACAAGTATAAGTGAAACAAGTATAAGTGATTACAATTTAATTGACGGCGAGAAACCCTATACAGAGAGAGTTTTTTATACTGCAACAAAAAATATTTTAAAAACTGTGAAAGATCTATTATCTAAAAAGATGGCAGCTAAAAAAATATATACAAACGCATTCATACAAATCAAACTGTTAACATATAATATTAATGAAAATATTACTTTTATTAATAAACGCCATTTAACAAACAGTATTGACGCGAATATAAACCAAGATGGTACGCCAATACGAACGATTAAAACCCTTGATGAATTAGTTGTATTGTATAAAAAAAACAGTTTACCATATTATATAAATTCTGTTGAAGCTTTTTATATTTTATATCCAGATTTTGATTTGAATTATTATAAACAAAAATATTATAAACATTCAACTTTATCTGATATTAAAATTATGTATGATTTTCATTTAATAAATGAATACAAGAAAAGACTGTATAATAATAAAATAAAAATCGTAATATACACCCCCACATTATATGAAAAATGCGGCGGTGTTACAGCGCTACATAGCTTGGCTAAAAAAATAAATAATTTAAACCATAAAAACGTCTATGCAAAGTTATATTGTTATGATGGGTCCAAATATGCTAATAATTATTGTAATGATTTTGCGAATCCATTTGAAATAAATGATAATACAATCGTTATTTATCCGGAAATCGTTAAAGGCAATCCATTAAGCGCAAAATATGTAGTAAGATGGATATTATTGGAGCTAGGGATTGAAGTGGACAAAAAACAGTATTTAAATTGGACTAAGACAGATATTGTCTATCATTGGGAGCCGACTTCAGTAAAAACAATTCAACAATTAGCTTTACCCTTTATATATAACCAATTTAAGAATTTTAATAATGGTAAGCGAACAAAAACGTGTTTTCTAATTAAAAAAGGCGTATTAATTCATGATACTATCAACTATTTTCATCCGTCTGACGCAGTTAAAATAGACAATATGTCCTTAAATGACATAGTAAAAATTTTCAATGAATCACATACTTTTTACTGTTATGATCCGAATTCTTTTTATTTAATATCGGCGACGGTATGTGGTTGCATAAGTGTAGTATACCCTATAAAAAAAATATCCAGTGATCTATATTTCAAAAACAGAATAACCTATGTGGATAATTTTGTCTTTAACTCCGGTATTGCGTATGGCAATAGCATTGAACAAATAACACATGCGCGCAATACACTGAGTGATGCGCCCAAAAATATAAATATTCTGTTGGCAAAATACGATGAAAACGTCAGAAAATTTACAGAAGAGATGTATGATTATTTAACACAAGATAAACAATTAATTACAATTGAAAATGAATATTATTAACACTCAATATATATATATTATGAATAAACTATTAATTGATGATAAATCCTTTTATTTCAATATAGATACCAACGACACGTCCACGATTAAATCTTATAATAAAAACTATGAAGTGTTGTATAATAACTATACGTTAGCGAATATTATTAGAAACAATTATAATACAGGTGATCTATTGATAATAGATAGTAAGGTATATAGTTTGTATTTAGAACATACGTTAAGTACAGACATTACCTATTATATTTTCAATGCGACTGAAGAAAATAAAACAATTGAAAGTGTACTTAGTATTATAGATATTATGAAAACTTTTACCAAAAAAAATAAATTAATTGTTATTGGTGGAGGCATAACCCAAGATGTAGGCGGGTTCGTGGCCGGTATATACAAACGTGGAATTCAATGGATATTAATTCCCACTACTTTATTAGCAATGACAGATAGTTGCATTGGCGGAAAAGTGGGAGTAAACCGCACAAGTAAAAATATACTAGGGATGTTTTCAGCCCCAAATAAAGTGGTCGTATCCAGTACATTTATGGACACATTAGATAATGATATGATTGTGTCAGGACTTGGCGAAGCATTAAAACTTTCATTAATCGGCGGAATAGATACTTATAATTATTTTAAAACACAATTAGAAGACAATCATTATATAAATATAATTAAAATGGCTACGTCTGTGAAGAAAGTTATTATTGAACAAGATGAATTGGAAGTATATGAGAGAAAAGTTTTAAATTATGGACACACCATTGGGCATGCGATTGAATCAACCACAAATTATGAAATTCCACATGGAATTGCGGTTTTAATCGGAATGTATTTAATAAATAAATGTTTTAATAATAATTTGAAAAAGGACATTAATGAACACATCTACAATTTAATTGATCCGAAATTTTTGAAAATTAATGTGAGCGCTTCAAAAGTAATTGAACATATTTTAAATGATAAAAAAAATAATGGCGATCTGATTTGTTTTATTATATTGAAAGATCTTGGGCATTCTATTATTTCTTATCATCATAAAAATGATGTGCGCGATAAAATTATGTTAGAGATAAATAATTTATTTACAACTCCACAGTCATAAAATGTTCGCTAAACGCACATATTCGTGTTTATTTATTGCAATAAATAAACACGGATGCTTTAATAACTATACCAAAAAACGCTTATTGTTTATTTATATTCATTCGCGCTTCAATCATTTCAATCCGCGTTTTATCTTTGTCGGCTGACATTAAATACATCTCTCTAATATATTTTAGCCAAGCAACTTCAAATAAATTCGCATAATATATACATTTTTTAAAGTCCGAAACTTTAGTTGCGTCAAAAATAATATATCGGGTTTCAAATTTATCTAATAGTTTTTCTGCAATTAGCTTATTAATAAATTCTTCCGACGCAATGCTAATGGCGCCCCCCATATAACATTTTTTGTTGTAGGTTTTTACCGTTCTAAACACGTCAGACACATAAGCATACATTTCATCATTGTCTACGTATGAACGGTCTTTAGTTAAAGAACTAACGAAATCTACACGCCCAAAGGTAACATAATCAATGTATGCGAATTCTTCTTTTAACGCATTTAAATTGTTATACGCTTGTATTGTTTCTAAATTAAAACCCAATTTTTGTTTAACATTGTATTGTTTGCACGAATTAATATATTTGTTGAGTGCAAAACGTGATTCAACCATGGGCGCCACAACGGAAGTACAATTCAAATTGATACAATCAACAATATCTCTCTTGGCTTCGCATCCGCCGATTTTAATGGCCAAATCTATGCCCAACGAACAGGTTAAATGTGACATAATAATATGTTCATTTAATAATGCACCTTCATCTTCAAACGATATTTTAATACCAGTACACCCTAAATCTACGACTTGCCGTAAAATAGTAATAAGCTCCTCCATTTAATTATAATTTATTTAAATATAAAAATAATATTTAAATAAACGTATATAATATTTTAAGGAATAAAAGATTTTTAAGAATATAAAGATATATAAATTAATATTTTCTAATTGTTGTAAACCCTAAATCTACTTTAATGGATTGGCCAGATATACCTGTATTGAATATGATTAAGAATTTAACCGTATTGTATACATCATCTAATGACACCAACCGATTAAACCCTGTATATTCAGAAATATTCTGAATTTGTTCTTTTGACAACGTTGAAATAGTCATTTCGTTATCAATTGGACCAGGTAAGACATTATTTATTAAAATGTGTTTTTTAGACAAGTCAAATGCGATATTTTTAACTAAATTTGTGAGGCACCCTTTGGATATTGAATAAGATAATTTATTGTCTCTCGTACAATCTTCCCAAATAGAACTAATAATGACCATTCTGGCGCGATCGTTAATAAGATTATTGTTTAGTAGTACTTTCAATGTTTCTAAAATAAACGCAACATTGCATTCAATAATTGAGTTGAAATTAGTTAGATCAAGATTATAGATGGAGTCATTACTATTTTTCCCTTGCGCCCATATTATACCATCTAATTTGGGTAAGTTTAGTTCTAACATATTATGTTCTAAATGGCCATTCACAATTTTACATTTTATAGGATAAACAGAATTGTCGCCTGACGATGAAGATCCATAGACATTATAGTCAGTCTTAAATTTATTACATAAATGATTACCGATTGAGCCAGACGCTCCAAAAATTAATATATTCATACGATATATATAAGTTTAATATTAATATAAGTTTAATATTAATATTAATATAAGTTTAATATTAAACTTATATTATAAAATAATTACATAATGAAAATTAAAGTAAGTGATTACATCGTTGAATTCTTACACAAGAATGGAATGAATACTTTATTTACGATAACTGGTGGATTTGCAATGCATTTAAACGATTCTTTCGGTAATAATAAAGACTATAACATTTATTATCAACATCACGAGCAGGCCTGCGGCTACAGCGCAGTTGGCTATAGTAAAACCAATAGTAAACCAGCGATTGTTTGTACGACCGCCGGCTGTGCGGCGACAAATGTGATTTCGCCCTGTTTAGTCGCGCATCAAGATAGTTTGCCGATTTTATTTATTTCGGGACAAGTTAAATCGGTAGAATCTATTCGCAAAATTAATAATAAAATAATGAAATTACGCCATTATGCTGGTGCCGACAGTGACATCATTTCCATGGTTACGGCAATTACAAAATATGCACACGAACTCTTAGATATTACTGAATTGGATGATGTATTGCTGAACACGATAAAAAACCTAATAAATGGCCGACCGGGGCCCGTGTGGTTGTCTATACCAGTGGATATTCAAGGGATGCTGATCGATTATAAAGACATTCCTATCATAGAAAAGGACATTTATACAGAGATAGATAGCAATCCAGAGGACATCAGAGAGAACTTACAGAAAGTAGCAGAGTTGTTAAGGGCAGCCGATAGACCGTTAATAATTGCTGGAAATGGTATAAAATTAGGGAATTGTACTGAGAAATTTATGAATTTTATTAATAGGTATGACATTCCTGTTGTTACCACATTTCATGGAACCGATTTAATTGAAACTGATCATAAATTATATTGTGGAAAATTAGGGTTAATTGGCGATAGAGCAGGCAATTTTACATTACAAAATTGTGATTTACTTATTTCATTGGGGTGCCGAATGGCACAGGGTATTGTCGGTTATCGTGCCGACTGGTTTGCCCGTGAAGCCAAAATAATCTATATAGATAATGATCAAAATGAATTGGAAAAAACGAATATTACTTATGATTTAAAAATCAATATGGATTTGAATGTGTTTTTTGATAAGTACCTTACAGATTTTGATAAAGCATATAATATAAAAGATTATTCACCATGGATTTTAAAATGCAATCATTGGAAATCAAAATGGTTATTTGAAACCCCGGCAAACTTATCCGATGAAAATGGGATAAATCCCTATTTTTTCCTGAAGGCATTCTTTCATAAAGCACCTGCCAATAAGGTGACCTTAGCATCATCGGGCTCTATTATTACGGTTGCGTGGCACATGGTAAATATTAAAGAGGGGGACAAGTTTATTATTAGTAGTCAAGGCGATATGGGATTTGAACTGCCAGCAGCAATTGGTGCACAAATTGCGGAAAGAGAGAAAATGATCATACCGATCTTAGGTGAAGGTTCATTTCAATTGAATATTCAAGAATTGCAAACGATGGTTCAATATAAATTACCGATCAAAATTTTACTATTTAATAATGGGGCCTATGGCGCAATTCAAATAACACAAACCACGTTTTTTAAAAATAAATACGGGGTTGATTATAGTAGTGGTTTATCGTTCCCCGATTCAGAAAAAATCGCAAAAGCCTATGGTATAAAATATATAAATGTTAAACAAAATGAACAGGTTGATAGTATAATTGATGAATTTCTGAATTATTCAGCGGGACCAATTATATTAGAAATATTTTCTTGCGTACAAGGACGTTATCCGAGATTAAATGCGGTCAAAAACGATGATGGTACTTTTACGAATAGACCATTTGAAGATATGGACCCGTTTATGAGTCGCGAAGAGTTTGAACGAGAGATGATTGTAACGATAGTTTGAAATTTTTATATGATAATATTTATTTTTATACAAATGTGAATTATCATTTCGCAGTTTGAACCAAACGAAGTTAGTAACATATATTATAAGAATAGAAATTTAAAATTACTTATTTCACCCTTAAAATAACGTTCTTCATTAAATCCTTTACCAAAAACCAATTCTTTGAAATATGTTGGTTTATAAATTATATGATATTTAAACTTAGATACTTCAGTATTATCGTCTAAAGAATATAATATTATGTTTAAGTTATTAGATAGGTAATCTATTTTCAGTTTATAATTATGATCAATTAATATATTTTTTGATATAATATATCCTGACCAATCTCCCCAGTTGTTACCAATAATTATACCTAATATTCCATTATTATATTCTATTCTTGGACCCATGTTCACATTTCTTGTATTAGAGTAGTTAAAACTTAATAAATTAGCATAATCAACATTATTTGGATATATTTTAAATACAAATTCTATATTAAATTGATTAACAGAATATTTGTTTGTATATTCAGGATAATAAGTATCAGAAGAAAACTCTATGTTTTTATAATAACTGCCATTAAAAATAATTGTATCTAATATATCAATCTTATTCATCGTATCATTTATATTATTATCTATATTTAGTAAATTAGTAAACAACAATTGCGTATTATAATTAATATGTTCTTTTAAAATATCACCATAGTTAATAGTATTATATAATCGGTTCATTTTACTCAATTCTTCTGGCGAATCGCCCCACGCAACATAATCTAAATATGATTTGTTGCCACAGTGCCATTCTTCTTTTGTTAAGTTACAATCGGGGGGGCACATAATAACCTTGCATCCATATAACATTGCTAAACAATTATGAAAAGTATATAAATCATAACAATAAAAAAACTCTTTTTCTTTGAAAACATTTATTAGTTTATTGAGGTCATAATTATCAATTATTACAGAGTCTGCAGGATGAATTAAAACAGGTGGTTTAGGTTTCAAGTAAGGATGGTTTGGATTATAATTATTTCCAAAATTCCAATTTTGTTTTAATGTTCTATTATAATTTGGGTCAGCTTTTCTAATTAAATAACAAGAACCTTTTCTATTGTTAGACTTTTTATATAGTGTTGTATTTAAATCTATATTTTTGTGTAGAAAAACATAACTTCCAAATAATAAATCTTTTTCATTTGGATAATAATCTGATTTATTTACACATAAATCATTTAACCCATAATATTCTGCATCTATGTTTATATAATATGCCATATCCCAAAATAAAAATTTATCATTTTTACCCCATGGGAACGTAGGACATACTGGTAACCCTGGTGTTGGAAAATATAATATCCATCTTATTATATATTTTTGTTCTAAAGGATTTCCAAGTATACCTTCTGAATAAACAGCAACATTATTTCTGTCTGATAATAATTCCTTTGTTATTAATAACTGTTTATATTCTTCAGGCCAATTGTAGTTATTTTTATCAAAATAACTACTATGTAAATTATCAATATAAGAAAGACTTCTATTATGTCTGTCAACAGGGTTGACTTCATTTATAGCAGATATTCCATCACCTCTACACACAATAGGAGCAATATAAAAATTATTATTATATTTTTCTCTAAGTTCTAAACATAGTTTAAAAAATACTGAACTTCCTCCAGAATTAACATTATAATTATGTGTATAAAATACCCAATTGTGTTTAAACATATAATATTATATAATATTATATTATATGTTTAAACCTTATTTTTAAAATTATTGTAATCAAAATGAGCTTGACACTATTGATAAAATAATGCAAGATATTGGTGATAATATATTAATCAAGATAATTTAGTGTATTATTTAGAAGATGATAATATAATTAACTATGAAATTATTACAGATATTGAATACATATTTAAAATACATAATATATCATTATTTTTGAGTATGTTGAAATTCTTATACAAAAACATATTTAAGTTTATGACAACTATTTTATAAAAACAGTTGTCATACCAGAGTATTTTAAACATTTGGATAAAAATAAAGATATATAGAATCTATCATATGTTTAAAAAATTCACTATAATCTGTCTTAGCATGTTTCATTAAAGTTCCTCTACATTTATTAGTTGTATTTATAGCATGATTTATTTGTTCTATTGAATCTCCATATGCGATTCCGTCTAAATACCATGGAGCACTTGTAAATTCACTAATATTTTTATAATCTGAAAAAGGAATTATTATAGATATACAACCGCACAAACAAGCCATTTGTGACATAGCTGTAAATCCGTCATATGAATAAAAGTATTTGTATTTATTAAAAATTTCAACAAGACTGTGTAAATTGCTAAGTTCATATGGTATTAAAAATGCATCTGTCGGGTGTTGGTTAAAATTAGTAAAAAAATGTGGGTACATTGCTCCTTTTCTTATTGTATAGCAAGAACCTTCACGTGTATTACCATAATCATAACAAACATCTAATAATGTAGGTAAATTATAAAAAAAACTTATATGTTTAGGATATATTTGTTGTTCTTTAAGTATAATTTCGTTTATACCTAGTTCTTTTCTTACTTTATTGAATAACATTTGAAATGGTGAAGAATAGAATATAGTATATTCATTATCTGTATTATTAATGTTTATATTAAAATAATAATTAATCCTAGCTACATTTTTAAAATTTAAAGGATTATCTCCGCAATTTTCTGGATATATAACAATATTATCCTTATTCATTATCATATCTGGTGTTGGAATAGGTAAAAACTCTTCCTGATATTTCAAAGATGCTAAATAACGTTTTTCTTCGGTGTTAATATTTGCATCATGTAAAATTATATAAAAGTAAACCTTGTTATTATATATTTTATTAAGGAGTTTAATCATTATTGGTATTGTTGAATTTCCTCCACTATTTTTATCAGGAGTATATCCTACAACTATAAAACATTCGAATGTCATATTATTATTATATATATATATATATATATTATACTATTATTTTTCCAAATAAAGTTTTTTTTGTTTTTCCAAAATCATCTTGATTTATTAATACATAATATTCGCCATTTGTTTTTAATATATTAGGATAACAATACCATTTACTCTCAGTTATTGTATTTTCTATTAATATTTCACATGTATTATAAAAATTATATAGATCTTGAGATTTTGCATTATATATTTTATAAAAATAGTTTTCACTTTCTGGTTCTTTATGTCGTATTGAAAAAATAATTAAATACTCCTTTTCTAATTTTTCAAAATAATGAAGTAAATGTCCTTTATCTTTTGTATAATCAACTATATTATCAAATATTGGTTGATATATTAAACTATTAATATTAAATAAAAATAAATATTTTCCCCAAAAATAGTCAGGTCTTTCTTCATCAATTTCTATTTTTGATGAAAACTCATAATTATTAATATGATAATGTAATATAATATTCTCTTTTGTATTTATTTTTTTTTCAAAAACTAGTGTATTATCGTTAATATCAAATTTATATAAATAAGTTATAATATTTAATATATTGTTGCTTGATATATGTTTATTAATTATTACAAATATATTATCATCGCTGTTAACATTATATACACATCTAACCATGCTACTCTCTAAATGTTCAAACTTATATGTTTTTTGATATATAAAATTAAAACGTGAATCATATATTTTTAAAATAATGTTATATGAAGTTTTATTATTTAAACATATAGACTCTATTCCGAAAATATATATTATATTTTTGTAAATATAAGATTTTGGACATTTAATATTATCTATAATATTTTCAATTTGTATATACATATTATATAATAGTATATGTATATATTATATGAATAAAGTAATTATTTTTGGTACAGAACAAATTGCACAATTAGCACATTATTATTTATCAAAAGATAGTACATATGATGTTATATGTTTTACAGTGCATAAAAAATATAAAAATAAGGATACATTTGAAAATAAGTTAATAGTTGATTTTGAAGATATTGAAAATCTATATCCTCCATCTGAATATATGTTATTTGCGCCTATGTCTGGTAAAGGATTAAATAAAATAAGAGAAAATGTATATAATGAAGGAAAAGAAAAAGGGTATAAGTTTATTTCATATATTAGTTCTAAAGCAACAGTTTTAACCGATAAAATTGGTGATAATTGTTTCATTTTAGAAGATAATACTATACAGCCATTTGTAGAAATTGGAAATAACTGTGTGTTGTGGAGTGGAAATCATATAGGACATCATACTATAATAAATGATCATGTATTTATTACTTCGCATTGTGTAATTTCTGGGAATTGTTGTATTAAACCATATTCCTGGTTAGGCGTAAATTGTTCTATTAAGAATGGAATAGTTATTGAAGAAGGAACATTAATTGCTATGTCTGCCAGTGTTATAAAACCAACGGATAAATATACAATTTATATGGGTGTACCTGCAAAACCATGTGGACAATCAGATGATACTAAGGTCTCAATGTCTTTATAATGGGTTTTTAAAAATATATATGGTATATTCCCATAATCCATAGGATTGATTTATTATAAAATTTTTTGAAATATGCTCTTTTAAGAATTTACATAATTTATCAAATGATAAGTAATATAATTTATCATCTTTCCAATCTACTATTGGTGTCATTACATTAAAACAAATGCCTTTATTGGTTAATGTAAATAATTTAGTTATTATTTGTGTTAAAAAAACCCACATTTCATCGTCTGATAAATTTCTCTTTTCAGTAAAAACACCATTTAATATTATAAAATCAAATTTAGGTATATTTTCTATGTTATCCTTTAAAATATCTACGTTATAAACGTTAACATTTGGATATTTATATTTAATTTGTACACAAAATTTATCTGATATATCAAGCGCAGAATAATTAAGTTTGATATTTTTTGTTAAAATATAATCATACAATGCTCCACAACCGGCCCCAAAATCGAGAATATTATAGTTGTCTTTTTTAAAAAAATTAACTATATCAAGCATTATTTTATATCTTTTATTAGCATCTTCAGTATTAGGCCAATCTACACCTAAATTATTATCACCATATTTCTCAAAACATCTTTCATAATGCAAATATATTTCTTTATAATTTTCATTATCCATTTATATATTCTGGGAAAAATTCTTTATTATAATTATCACAAGTTTGTAATAAATTATTATATTCTTGTGAATTATAGATTAATTTACATTGATTAAAGTCAAATGTAGTATTTGAAAATTGTTGCTTAAACTTATCAAGTGTATCGTTTTCTAATAGACCACCTCCTATATGATATAATTCATAATTATTATTAAAACCATATTGTATTACTCCATCGTGAAGTACATTATTTGGGCATATATTTAAATGTGATGTTTTAGAACAGCCAAGATGATAGTGTAAATATTTATTATTCCAATGAAAAATTATCGCAGAAGCTACTATTTCATTATTATGTTTTGTTAAAACATCTGCTATAAATATATTGTCTTTACAATATAATAACATACTATCATAATATTCTTTTTTAAAATAATAATAATGAGACGAGTTTACACGATCCATAGTTTCTTTATATATCATTTGAAAGTCACTATTTTCTAATGTGTCAAATTCATTCATTTGTCTTAATCTAAAATATAAATAATTTAACCCTTTTTTTACACTTTTTCTATGATTTTTATTTGTATTTTTAAAATAATTTTCATAATTGTTATTTATAAAATCTACTCCATATGTGTTTGTTTTTTTATATAATTTAGAATTATTAATAGCACGTAACTCTAGACAATTATTAATATTAAAATATGGAGTGAACCGTATAAAATGTGTAATATAATTATTATTATTCATAAAAATATTGAATTGTTTAATAAATTTAGATAAATTTTCTAAATTTTTTATATATATACCCCCATATCCATAGTTACTAACTAAATGAATTATTTTTTTATCTTTAATAGTTATAAATTTTTCAATAAAGGGAATTAATATTTCTCCTTTATTATATACTATACATTTCCATTTTCCATTATCTGTAATTTCTGTTAATTTACCATAATTTGGTGTAAAATATATATCAGGATAAATTAAATCAATCGCTTTAATAGTTTCTATATCATATATGTTTATCATTTAAATATTATATTTATAATGAGTTATTAAATATTATATTTAATAACTCATTATAAATTACATCAATTCTATTAAAATACTTGTTGCTCCTCCACCACCATTACATATTGAAGCACATCCGATTTTACCTTTTTTTATATTTAAAACATTCATTAAAGTACCTAATATTCGTGAACCTGAACAACCAAGTGGATGACCTAATGCGATAGCACCTCCAAACACGTTCATTTTATTATATGGAATATTCAATATTTTATTACACATAATTGGTACAATTGGAAATGCTTCGTTAATTTCAAAATAATCAATATCATCTATATTAATCTTTTGTTTTATACAAATATTTTTAATAGATTCAACAGGAGCTATAGAAAATTTTTTAGGTTCATCTGATGTCAACGAGTAGTTTATTATTCTAGCAATTGGTTTAATATTATGTTTTTTAATATATTCTTCACTTGCTAATAACATCATACACGCACCGTCACTTATCTTACTTGAATTACCAGCAGTAAGTAATCCATTTTTTTTAAAAACCGGATTTAATTTACTTATTTTATGTAAATCAGGATTTTTATTAATTTCTTCATCATTTTTAATATGTATAATATTACCTTTGTTATTTATATCTATTGGTAATATTTCATTATTAAAATATTCTTTAATAAGTGCTTCTCTCGCATTTACATAAGACTGTTTCGCATATTCATCGAATTCTGTTTTGTTCAAGCTGTATTCAACCGATATATCTTCGATTAAATCTTCTGTTAATTCACCCATATGTTTTTTTGTAAATGGATCAGTGAGTCCATCAATTAACATTGAATCTATTAAATCTATATTACCATATTTATTACCTTGTCTAATTTTATTAGTTAGATATGGTGAATTTGACATTGATTCTGTTCCACCGACTAATACCAATTCGGTTTCATTTAATAAAATAGATTTATATCCTTCAATTATAGATTGTAATCCTGAACTACATACACGATTTACTGTAATTGACGGACAGTGTATATTACAACTATAAGTAATTTGTTTTGCTATATTTTGCCCCAAACCACACGATAAAACATTTCCAATATAAGCTATTTTAATATCTTCTTTATTTATATCTTTAGTTATTTCATTTACTAAAAGACACCCTAATTCAATGGCGCTTAATGAACATAGTTGAGATAAAAATCCGCATATTGGTGTTCGTTTATAATTTATAATAAAAATATTTTTGTCCATTATATAATTAATGTGGATAAAAAAAAATATAATTATATTTAATTATCAAGTTACATAGTTCACACGCAAACTATTAACACAAAACTCTTTAATAATTATTACTATTTAACATAGAATTAACGTATAAATGATTATACAATTTATAATTAAAACATATTCTACTTATTGTAAATATATCAAAAAATTGAATCAAAAAGAAATAAAACAGAATATTTATAACGAATTTATTAAAAGTATATCATTAATAAGCTTGATTATATATATTCTTTCATCAATTGACTTATCTTTAATTAAAAATGATTCTTGATTTATTTCTAATAAATTTTCTGGGTGAATTAACTTATACAATTCGCACGTCTGTACACAATTATTATCAAACGTATCAATTGGAGTAATATTTATACTTTTTATGAATGAAAATGGAGTAACATTTGTGGATTCGTTTTTTGATTTAATATTAAAAATGTAATGTTGACTTGTTAATACTTGAAGATATCCAATATTTTTAAGATCACTACATATATTAGCTTCTGTAGCCATATAGGGATTAATGTCAAAATTATTATATATGTTTCTTGGTAATGCTATTAGACATGCATCAAGTTGTTCTTGTGGTTGTTCTTTACGTAAATCCCAAATGTGTGTATCATTGTAATCTATTTTGTTATCTGATGTTAAAGTACATAATATGAATGTATTTCCGAGTAATGATAATCCATAAAAATTATTATTATTATTATCATCTATTACAAATTTTAACCAATCGTATGATATAAAATGGTTTGACTTAGTAAGAATGATTAAATCCGGATTATGCGACTTACATATATCATATCCTACTTTTGTTTTTTTCCCAACTACATAATTTAACGTTTCCGTATTTACTCTATTGAAATAATTAATACCACATTGATCATATTCGATATATGAATCTGTATTATTAAAATATTTTAATGTTAAGTCTTTAGATAGCGCTCCTTCTGAACCCATAATTGTAAAATCCATTATTAATTCATCTTTGAATTGATTCTTAAGATATAACCAATATTTAAATGATTTTTCAGTAATTATATATTTTTCAGAGTCCTTATTTATAACATATATAGTTATCATAAATCTTATTATTTTTTTCATATCAGTATTATTTATATTAATTTGTATATAAAATAAATAATACTGATATGAAAAAACATAGTAGATTTAACATATTATTATTTTTCATCATCGTTATGCTTAATAGAACTAATTATAGTAATAATGTTATCAATATCATTACAGTCCATATCAATTGTACAAGGAATACAAACTATACTATTATATATTTTAACGGCATTTTGTGTATATTTTAAAGGATGGTAATATTTTCTACTTACAATATTATTTTCATTTAATGTTGATATATAAATATCACTATATTTATCTACTAATATAGAAAAACATGATGGAACAATTATATCTGAATGAAAACTTGGAAATAGTTTAATATGTGTAATATTACTAATTTTATTTTTAAAATAATTATATAATTCATTATGTGTTTTTATAATATTATCAAAATTATCAATCAAAAATTGTAATATATATACAGCAGAAATTTCAGACATTTTATAATTATTACCAAAATTTACCCAATAACAATCAGTTAAGTTTATACCAAAATTATTTAAACATCTTATTGTATATTCATATTTTTTATCAACTATTATTGCTCCTCCCTCAGCAAATCCAAATGGTTTTGTATGATGAAAACTAATTGTACACCCATTACCATAATTTAAACAATTTGTTCCATTATAAAATGTATATGCTGTTGCAGCATTATCAAAAATTAAAAATTTATTATTATCTTTACAAAATTTTATATATTTATCTATATCGACAACATTTCCGAAAATATTAGTAACTATTAAACCTTCTATATTATCGTCAATACAATTAATATCTAAGCCTCCATTTAAATCAATATCTATTATTTTTACATTAGATAAAGTAGATTGAGCAGAAGGAGGAAATGTAAACGATTGTGTAACCCATTCTATGTTTTTTTTTTCAACATAATTAATTGCTGAAACTAAAGAATGTAATGCAACAGCTCCATTTGTAACAACAATAACGCTTTTATTATCATCAATTAAAAATTTGTTTTTAATAAATTCTTCTAAATATTTAACATTAGGACCACCGTTTGTAAATTGGTTTAATTCAATATTTTTTATAAGTAAATTATTTACAGTTTCATTATTTATACTTTTTTTAGGAACCCAATTAATATTCATTTTACTACATTAATTGAATATTAATATTTATGTGTTTTTCTATATAATTATTAAATAAATGTGATTAATTATTATTATATATTTACACTTTTTAATAATTAAAACAGCACTCATATCGCATTTATTTAAATAGTCATTGACCTTAACACCTATTTATATTTATTTCCCAAAAAACTCTTTCATTTTACCGCAAACGTAATCAACATCTTCAACTGTCATTCCGTGGTGAGCGCCTAATAAAAATCCCTCCGCCATTATCCGGTCGGAATTGGGAAAAACTTCTAAATATTCTCTATATACAGGATGCCTGGTTACGTTTCCTGCAAAACACACACGGGTTTGAACATTATTTGCTTCTAAAAACGTCAACAATTCTAATCGCCGCTTTGTCATAAAAGGGATGGCCAACCAATCACTATCAAATGTATTAATCGGTAGCACTAATTCTGTCACATCTTTCAAGTTTTCAATATAACGGTTAAACATCATTTTGCGTTTACCACGAATCTCTTCAATCCGTGCCACTTGAACCAAGCCAAAGGCAGCATTTACTTCAGACGATTTCATATTATAGCCGACCGCTCCATAGAGAAATTTATAATCGTAAGGAATACCGTCAATACTAAATTCAAAACGTGTTTTAACATCTTCTGAATTATCGCCAATACGGCCCCAATCCCTAAACATCGTGGCGCGTTTCAAATATTTTTCATTATTCACCATCAACATCCCCCCCGACCCGCACGCAGTAATTAAATGACTAGAATAAAAACTCGTAATAGCGAGATCAGTTTCGGGTGTATAAGTGACTGTATCAGCCGAATCTTCAAATAATATTAAATCCTCACGTCCAAGTAAGGTAATGCGTTTTTTTATTTCAGTCCAGTCGGGTTTTGACCCGATTAAATTGGGTAATAAAATCACCTTGGTTTTCGCGGTTATTTTTTCACATACTTGATCAGCCGAAGCCACGTAGGTGCCAAGTTCCACATCACAAAAAACTGGCGTTAATTTGCATTGTATAATGGGAGCTAACGTAGTAGAGAATGTGCACGCGGCTGTAATAATTTCATCGTCGGGTTGCAAATTCAGTGCGTTTAAACCCAGTAAAATTGCCGATGAACCACTGTTTACAAATAACCCGTATTGCTTTCCAAATAAAGCTGAAATTTTCTTTTCAAATTCAATAGTTTTCGGACCAAAACCTGCTAACCAGCCTTCGTTTAAACAATCCACCACGGCGTTAATCTCCGCGTCACCATACGCTTCTTTCTTGTTGGGGGCGTACCACACTTTCTTTTGTGTATTCATAATAATATAATATAATATATATATTTTATAAAATAAACGACTAAATTAACAACAATAAATAGTTTATTATATAATTATTATTAAATACTTGTAAAATATATTTAATATTAAATACTTGTAAAATATATTTATTATTAAATACTTGTAAAATAAATTTATTATTAAATACTTGTAAAATAAATTTAATAATAATTATTCTTAATTGTATTTGACATTTGTTTAAAATTATTGATATCATTTATAAAATTAATTACCGTTTTTTGGTTTAAATAAGTTGTAATATCTAGCCACTGTTCCTCTACTAAATGTAACGTATCTTCTGCATATTTAATATCTTCTAACCCATACGCAATGCCATACAAATTATCTAACCCTTTATATTTAATATATTCGCTCGCAGCCGTCGTTTGAATCCATTCTTGTTTAGTCATACCGTCCTTCTTATACACAATTGATATACATCCACATAAAGCCGCTATCACCGTGAAAAAAGTCAAGGGGTCATAGGATACAAAATATTTATATTTATTAAAAAAACCAATACATTCTGATTGAGTGTGTGTTTTTATAAGCTCAAACGAACCCTCAGGGTGAATATATTGAATGTTTTTATGCATAAATGTGCCTTTTCTTAGTGTAAAACAATAATCAGCTCTATTTTTATGCTGAAAGTTTTTTATGCTAGGATTAAGATACAGTACCGATAAACTTTTATAAACAGTGCCGATTTTTTCAGGGTTTTTATCAAATTTTAATTCTGAATTAAAATAATAGACTAATTCCTTTTTGCCCCATGTATCGGCCCGTCCACGTGGGACATTTTGCCCCAATTCACTTAACATCCATCTTACCACCGAATTTGTGTTTAACGGATTTCCAATAGTGCCTTCACAATACACTACAATTGTATCATCATTAATTGGAAACTCATAATTGTAATATTTATTAAATAGTGGATTATTGATATTTTTTTTTCCACTGCACGAGACTATTCTAACATTTTGTCCAAATTTTTCATCTAATAGTTGAGCTAAATAATATTGCGCGACTGTCCCCCCATCATTAATATTGAAATTGTCCATGTGTGTATAAATTATTATGTTTTTCTGGCCTTTAATAGTTAAAGGGGATGCCATGTTTCGGCCTTCTTTTTCCCCTACAGAAAGCCAGTGGACAATGGATTCTTGCTCCGTTTTAATACCATTCTTTTGTACATCGGGATACTTGTGCAAATAGTATTGCCAGTCAAAGAGTTTGGGTGTTCTTGTCGCGACGCGCTTTTCTTTGCCACCCCAAGTTAGCCAATGATTAATGGCTTGCTGTTCTGTCTTTACACCGTTGGTTTGCAAATCGTTATGTTTTTGCAAATAATACTGCCAGTCAAAGAAGGCGGGTGTTCTTGTCGCAACGCGGCCTTCTTTTTCGCCCTCTGACAGCCAGTGTTTAAGGGCTTGCTGTTCTGTTTTTATGCCGTGCTTTCGCAAATCGTTGTGCTTCTCTACATAATAGTGCCAGTCAAAAAAAGGAGGTGTTCTTGTCGCAACGCGGCCTTCTTTTTCGCCCGCTGACAGCCAGTGTTTAAGGGCTTGATGTTCTGTTTTTATGCCGTGCTTTCGCAAATCGGGATACTTCTCTACATAATAGTGCCAGTCAAAAAAAGGAGGCGTTCTTAGTGCGACCCGGCCTTCTTTTTCGCCAAACGACTGCCAGTGTTTAACGGCGTCTTGTTTCGTGATTACGCCATTGATTTGCAAATCAGGATATCTCTCTAAATAATATTGCCAATCAATTAAATTGCTCATAAATATATATATAACACATGAATATTTTAATAACTGGCGGAAATGGCAATATTGCAAAAATTCTTAGAGCGCATTTAGCAACATCTTTTAATATCACCAATCCATCTAGGACTGAATTGAATATTTTGGATTTTACGAAATTACAACAATTTTTAAATGCGCATCGTTTTGATGTACTCATTCATACGGCGATTTCCGGTGGTCGCCGCACAAAAGAAGAAACGGGGGAAGTGACACATACAAATATATTAATGCTGGAAAATTTGCTATATTTTTCGGATAAATTTAAAATGATTATTAATTTTGATTCAGCCGCCATATATGACCGTACAACCGATATTTTAAATAGATCGGAAGAGGATGTATTTACAATTCCAACGGATTATTACGGCTTTTCAAAATATATCATTTATAAGCGCTCGTTGGCGTATAATAATTTTTATAATTTCAGAATTTTTAATATTTTTCATATAAATGAAGAACCTGATCGGTTCATTAAATCTTGTTTTATTGCGAAACAAAACAACACTAAAGTAACTATATTTGAAGATAAATATTTTGATTTTGTTTATGAAGATGATTTTATTAAAATTGTTGTATTTTATTTAAACAATATTAATAATAATCCATTATTAGAAAAAACCTTGAACATTTGTTATAACACAAAATACAAATTATCAGATATTGCTAAACTAATTATGAAGAACGAGGAAAATATTACTATTCTAAATACCAGTTCGCTAAGTAATTATAGTGGAAATAATGCAAAATTGGACCGCTTGAATTTAAATCTATTAGGATTAGAAAAGGCATTGGATGTATATGCACATAAAATTAATTGCACATAAAATTAATTGCACATAAAATTACTCCATTCCCTTTTATTTTTCTCTCGGTGTTTTGAACGCATTTACATAGAAAATTTTATATATTCATTTAGACAAACCCAATTTTTTTAAACATATTATATATATATGGCAAAACTGTCCTTAGTTAGTAGCAAAAACAACGGTGTAAAGATTATTTCAACGCCACAACCATCTACCTTTGTTCAGTCCAACACTAAAATGACTGCATCAACGAAAAATAATGGGTGGAAGAGTAGAATATTAAATACACCTAATTATACACCCCAAGGCAGCACTAGCAATAGAAACACGTTACTTAGTAGTAGAAAAAACGCTGGTGCTGGCTCAAATGTAGGCACAAGTAGAGGGGGGAAAATTAGTCTTTTAAATAGTAATGGTATGCAAAGTAATGGTATGCAAAGTATTAGTAATGCTATACGCAGTAATGCTATACAAACTAATGGTCTGCAAAGCAACGCCGTTCTCCATGTGCAGAAAATTGATATTTTTACAACGGGTAATACAGCAAAACTCGCCCAAGCGGTAGCCGCGGTATTAATCAATTGCGGGGTCACCGTGAATATTTTTATGCGGTATATAAATAAAGCCGATATTGCCGTTTGTACAAGAGAGAAAGGCCGTTATTTATGGATATTCGCCCCACAAATATTATTACAATCAAAAAACGCCCCTCCTAGTTTACCTGCGAAGAAATATTTTTTATATCAATTTGAAAATTTGCAAACCAAAAATCCACGCATTTTAAATTCCTATATTCTAGAAGTAATCAACAATGCCAAACACACATTTGAGTGTTCGCCGGCCAACCTGGGTTATTATCCATCCGAGTCCAGAGGCCGTGTAAGTCTATTACACCCCAACTCTGCCAAAGACATTATGCAACAGTCGGTTACAATCAATCTCCTCTACCCTGCATTGTTCCATAAATACGTATTGGGTTTGCGTAATCCCAACGAGAATCTGCTCCTTAAAAATTATTCAATCAGTCGCGAAGCAGCAATTACTAGAAAGAATATTTGCCATATTCATTGTTTATATTTAAAAAACTTGGACACTATGTTTGGCGATTATATTTCGCGTCTAATGCAAATCTTTGATATTATTGTCACCTATACCCACACAGCGGATTACGTCTTTAATAAATATACGAATATCACTTTTTTGTATGTCAATAATTACGGAATGGATATCGGGCCGAAATTTACAGTGTACGCGTACCTACTCAAAAAAAATATTGATTACAATTATATCTTTTATATGCATTCCAAGAGTAATGATGCGTTAAGACAGTCCTATTTAATACCTTTTATTAATAATTTGACCAGTATCAATAAAAAAATCAACGAAAATAATGCCAACGTCGCGTGTTATTTTCATAATGTACTATGGTTGGGCGATAGTTTTCACTCCACTGCCAATAATTGGCATACGAATAAATTATATATGAACGATATATTAAATTATTTAAATATCAAACACTCTAAACAAAATACGATGTTTTCCGAGGGGAATTTTTATATTTTACATAAACACATCATAAATAAATTATTTTCTGATAAATTTTTATATAATATATTAAATTCGGGCGCTAGTTTTGATTTTAATTGGGTTAAAAAATATTATAGTCTACATAATGAAGCCGTAGATGATATATATAAAGTGTACAGGATTTATAAAGAAAAACATTTATGCGGTAATAACATCTGTACAAATAAAGGCCATAATGGGCTCGCTGATGCTATGATTGAGCACATCTTTGAACGTTTGCCGATAACATTATGCAAAGAGTACGGTATAAGTATTAATATTCTAGACAATACTACTAACAAAACGATTCATACGGGCCTGCAAAAACAAATAATTCAAACACAATTCAATATAACACCACTCTTAATCGCACCTGAACACATTATTCATACTGGATTAAACACGGCAACTAAGACACTGTGTATTGTCGCGTGTCATACTTCGTCTGATTTGAAAATAAAATGCTTACTAAAAAATATCCACTATTTTGAAGAAATCGCGAACGATATTGTTTATATCAATTCCACCGAATTCAAGAGGCAAAATATAATTGCCAATATGGTTTATATTCCGAATGATAAAACGGTATGTTATGGGAAGTATTTGCATGTTTTACAAAATATGGATATTAGTCAATACGATAATGTTATTTTGACCAATGATTCTTATGTAATCACCAAATCACTCGCAAGGTTTAAAAATTTATTCAATGCATCGGTTGAAATGACGGCCTTGAATTGCTCTAATCAAATTAGTAAGCATTACCCGGATTGGTTAAGAAGATATAATAAAGCGGGAATTAATAAACTCATAGAATTTTATAAAAACAACTTAACTAATTACAAATCATTTCAAAGTTTGATCCAGAATATTGAAGTTAAATGTCACGTTATCCATAAAAACAGTATAAATGTTCTGTATGATGCTATTCCAGGATACACTGGTAATATTCATTTTGATAATACTCAATTAAAAGATTACTTGTATAATAAGAATTATCCGATTATAAAAATAAAAAAATTACAATTTACCACCTATAATAATAGACAACTTCCGTCAGATTTTAATTCGGCGGAATATAAAAGTCTACACCCGGATTTATCTGAGCTATCAGCAAATGATGCGATTTCGCATTTTATAAATCACGGAATGGCTGAAGGCAGAACTTATAAAAAACAGGGGCAACCTTTGATATATCCTAGTTTTTTAACTCAGTATCTGAATGAATGTAATTTTTATATGTAATTTTTAAATGTAATTTATATATTTTATATACATATATAAATGACCACTTTTGATTGGCAATACTATTTGGATAAATATCCGGATTTAAGAAAGAATGGTGTCAAAACCCAACAGCAAGCGTTGCAGCATTGGCAAACTCACGGGGAAAAAGAAGGCAGGGTAGCTCTAAGAACGCCTGCGTTTTTTGATTGGCAATACTATTTGGATAAATATCCGGATTTAAGAAAGAATGGTGTCACAACCCAACAACAAGCATTGCAGCATTGGCAAACACACGGCGACACCGACTGCAGGATTTCCATAAGAACACCTGCGCTATTTGATTGGCAATACTATTTGGATAAATATCCGGATTTAAAAAAGAATGGTATCACAACTCAACAACAAGTATTGCAGCATTGGTTTGCCTACGGGAAAAAAGAAGGCCGGCAATCTAGAGGCACAAATTGCGGTTTTGCCATAAGTACATTTCACCGAAATGATAGTAGGGTAGAAACGTTTAAACTATGCATTACATCTATTATGACATATAAGAAAAAAAATACAGTTGTAATAATTGTGGATGATGGCAGCACTATAAAAACACATATTAACTGGGTAAGACGTGCTTTTCCAACGATTATAGTAGTAGAAAAACCGACAAATAATGGCATATCAAAATGTAAAAATACTTGTCTGCGTCTGCTCTATGAAAAAAAATGTGACTATTTTTTCTTGCTGGACGATGATATAGAATTTTTACAACCACTTGAAGATAAATATATAACTTCTTTATTTGACGAAAATGTAAATATATTATCGGGACGGGTCATTCATAATCCAATAATCGCAAATTATTCAAAAAATACATGTCAAACCAATCAATTAAATGGTTTTTTAATATGTTTTACAAAACACACATTCTTAAAAGCCGGCTACTTTAAGGTCTTTCCGTGTAAATATGGCCATGAACATACTTGGTATACACAGAGGGTCATGGAATGCACCAACCAAGCAGGTTATTTTGATATTTCATCATCTGAATTGTATTTCAGATTATTGCTTGTAGAATCAACTGTTTCGGACGAACAAAAAAAACATGATTCAGCTGAAAATGGCAAATTGTTTAATACTTCTAGTAAAACTTATGAAAAATGTATTGAATAGCTGTGTAAAAATTATGTGCTGAGTTATTATATATACTATAGTATATATAATATACTATAATATATATGCATAATTTTTTTGATTGGTGCTATTATTTGGAAACATACCCGGATTTAGAGCTGAATGGTATACAGACCGCAGAGGCCGCGCTACACCACTGGCGATCTTATGGCGAAAAAGAAGGTCGTACTGCGATAAGACCTCCCCCCCTCTTTGATTGGCGCTATTATTTAGAAAAATACCCTGATTTGCGAAAACACGGCATAGAGACTGAACACGCCGCGCTGCATCACTGGCGATCTTATGGTGAAAAAGAAGGTCGTGTCTTTATAAGAACTCCCTTGTTCTTTGATTGGCGCTATTATTTGGAGACATACCCTGATTTACGCAAACACGGCATCCAGTCCGAACACGCCGCGCTGCGCCACTGGTTTACCAACGGCATACGCGAAAAGAGATTGCCGTTTAATAGTAAGAAATTCAACAACTTCGTAGGGCTACTGATTCCGTCTACATCACACGGGCGTGAGTGGCAAAATAGTGCAGAAACATATTTATACACTACCCTCAACTCTTTTCTAACGTCAACCGCCGACCCGCTCCAAAAGATAAGTTGTAGATATAAATTTTATATAGGTATTGACCGAAATGATAAAATATTAGACACGCCCGCATTTAGAACTGACATTAATAATATAATTAAACCTTTTGCGCATATTCAAATTGAATATATCTACACGGATGGTATTGCCAAGGGACATTTAACGGCTATGTGGAATAGGTTATTTGCCAAAGCATTGGCGGATGGCTGTGATTATTTTTATCAATGCGGCGATGATATTAATTTTAAAACCAAGGGGTGGGTAAAAGATGCTATAGGGACATTAAAAAAAAACAATAATATTGGATTAACTGGGCCAGTAAATAACAACCCCCATATATTGACACAGTCTTTCGTATCAAGGAAACACTATGATTGTTTTGGCTATTACTTTCCCGAAGAAATAAGAAATTGGTTTTGCGATGACTGGATTAATGCCGTTTATCGGGGTTTAAATGCGTATTTTCCGTTAAAGCAACATTTATGTGACAATATTGGAGGTATCCCCCGCTATTGTATTGATGATCAACTGCGCGAGACATACATGGAGCTCGTGAATAGGGATTTGTTGCGGCAAAAACCACAGTAAATATTTTCTCTCAACACAGCGCTTCAATACCCTTTAAAAAATCCATCGTAATACTCCATCCGAGTTCTTTGAGCTTCTGGTTACTAATATAATACCGCTGATCATTAAACGGCCGATCTTCAATAAACGAAATCCACTGAGAATAATCTGCATCGCAGCCCTTGATTTTTTTTATTAGTATTTTGGCCACTTCTAAAATACTATATTCCATGCCTTCGTCGCACCCGATATTATAAATTTCGCCGATTTGCCCCTTTTCCAAGATTTTGAGAAAAGCGTGGGCCGTATCTTCGGCATGGAGAAAAGCCCGTACGCAACTGCCGTCCCCCTGAATCGTGACCTTTTCGCCATTTTTCAATTGCTCAATAAACCGCGGGATCACCTTCTCGGGATATTGATTTAAACCATAAACATTGTTACCCCGAGTGATAATAATGGGCATTTTAAAAGAATGATTGTACGCTTGCGCTATGAGTTCCGCGCCGGCTTTTGTCGCGGCATAAGGGTTCGTTGGACACAAGATCGTCTGTTCTGTTTTATGTTGTTCATTTTCGGCAATCATGGACTCGCCATAAACTTCGTCTGTGGAGACGTGAATAAATTTTTTTAAGCGGGGGCAATGCAGACGAACGGCCTCTAGCAGATTATGGGTGCCGAGAATATTGTCCTGGGTATATTGAATCGCGTCCGTGAACGAATTTTGCACGTGACTTTGCGCTGCGAAATGTACAATGTGGGTAATTGGGAGGGTCTGAAAAATATAATTCAATAAATCTAGACTTTGCAGGTTACCATGAATAAATGTATAACGTTCTTTATCAGCCCTAATTGCCGCATTCACATTTTGTTTTTCATTGGCGCAATAATAAAGGGCGTCAAAATTAATGACTTTTATCTGGTGGTAATGTTGAAATAAGATATTGATGAAATTAGACCCGATGAACCCGGCGCCGCCCGTGACAAATAAGACCGTATCTTTTGTATCGGGGAAATGAGTGTTCTCTATTAATTCTCTCTTGCTTACACTTTGTTTGTTCCCACTACTTTGTTTGTTCCCACTACTTTGTTTGCACCCACTACTTTGTTTGTTATAATTCATGAGCACTTCTTTAACCGCTTGTTTAATCGGTCGCACCTGAGGGGCAAATGTCTCTAACCGTCTCGTATCTAATAAGTTGTTGGACCGGTCACACGCAAGTATTTGTCTTTGTTCGGCTATACTGAAATTTTCCCACGTAAAGGTAGGGTCTACGTGTTCTTGATAGAGAGAAAGAATTTCATTATGAGAAATCGCCCCAGGATTGGTTAAATTCATAGTCCCCACTATCTTCGCCTTCATCATGTCTAAAACAATAGGGAGTAATTCTGGTAATACGGACATAGAATTGGGCTGGGAACAAATCTTTGTGTAATTAGTAATTTTCGTAATAAAATTTCGCGAATTGTCTTCTTCAGTAATTGGCATACGGATCCGAAGATTTAATATATTTTTTTCTAGTTGGTGCATTAAGCGATCAGTAAATCCCTTCACTGTTGAGTAAGCTGAGCCAAAGAAATTCGGCTCAGCCGCTTCAGTAAAACCGTCTAGATCTGCATCTGTATAATTAAAGATACAGCCAGTGCCTAAATATGTATAATGAATGTCTTGTTCTTGGCAAAGTAATGCTAAAGATAACGGCGCGAATAAATTGTCGCAGAGGTTCTCTCTTAATTTGCCAGGCTGTTCAAGATAATCAATGGTTGAATATTCTTTATCATTGATGGTTCCGTGGGTCCGGCCGATAAAAGAGACGACATGGGTTGGCGAATATTGTAATAATTCTTGTTTCACATCCCCTATATTATCTACCCGAGCAGTTCCTAATACATACTCATAATCCTGCGATAAACCATATTCATAGTCATACTGTTGTTCATATTTATTTTTTAAAATTGCAATAAATTGTTGGCCAATCCAGCCTTTATGTCCATAAATCAGAATTTTCATTATATTTATTACTAAGGAAAGTTTGTATTAAATATAAACGTATGTGATACATATAAACGTATGTGATACATACAAACGTATGTGCTCAATACATTAAATTATTTATTGTAAATTTAGTATTTTTGTTGGTGTAAGTTTTACTTTTATTTGCGCCCAGAGTTGCGACTAGAGTTGCGCCCAGAGTTGCGCTAAATGTTGCGCTTTTACTTGCACCTATTTTTTTCCTATTTGTTCTTTCCTCGTGCCTCTTATCAGTTGTTATTTTACTATATTTGATGTTATTCACATCAGTAATAGACTGTCTATATTTATTTGGTTTATGTATGCTACTCAGTAATTTAATCGCATTATTATCAATGACTTGTGTACGTTTTATATTACTAGCACGGTAGTTATTATTATTATTGTAATTAAACTTAGTTTTATGGGGGGAATTTTTATTAAAATTAATAGTCATTAATTTCCCCGAGTCATTTTCATTATTATTATTATTATTCGCAACTTTAGCGGACGCTCCAGTGCGTAAATTAATAATATTATTAATTGCTATAATACTATTGATAGCACCATAAAAATTAACATCTCTTAAATAAGCTCGCATTAATTTCTCAGCATTATTCGTGTTTCTCTTAGAGGGTAATAACATGTGTTTCACACTGGACCGGTTATAGACGCCTGTTTTGATATTGAAAAATCCGAATAAGAAATCCGCGCCCCACATCCACTTATTTTCAATGGTATGAATAGAGAGAAAGCGTTGAAAGTCTTTATACTTTAGTAATAAACAATAGACTTCCAAAGCATTATTAATGGTTAAAATATGACTAGCGTACGAGTTCATAAACTTATGCGTGCTGTTAATGACTTTTGGTGATAAAATTTCAATCTTGTATTTTTCTTTGACGTTGATCATTTCACGCAAATTCAATTCGCGAATTTCAACGTCATCCAACATGAATAAAATATAATCATAATTGCTTAATGCAGTGTTATAAGGGTTGGTGAGAAATAACTCGGTCAAGACTCCGGGTTTATTGTGAAACATTTTATTGTTGAGAAACGAAAATTGTTGGACAAAATTGTAAATGACATCCTCGCTATTATAACAGTTTACTACAATATCAAAACTGGTATGTAATAGACTATAAATATAATTCAGATTTTTCGCCAAAATATTTAATTTCACTTCTAACCCTCTATGGCCTATTGCGGCTAAATAATAGACGAACTTCATGTATTATATTATGTATATATTATATTATAATACACTTTTGGCAAAAGTGTCGCAAAACCTTTACACATAAAAAGATTGTAATTTTGGTCCAACCTTTTTCCACTTGCTTCGCTTATAAAAGGTTGTCTAAAAAAGTGTGTTTTTGATTTTGATCAACCCTTTTACCAATTCTATGCATTTATTCGTAAAGGGACCAAATGTTGCCGCCACCTCATCTACGTTTTGAAAGACGAATTTATCCACAGTCTCACTGTATAAATCCATTGCAGTGAGAATATTTTTAATATACACCTGGCAATTATTATCCATGGGGCTAAATAAAAAATATTTACTGTCGCCCATTAATTCATTCGTTTTCTTTAACATTTCATTTAAAGTAAAGGTTTTACCATTGAATGGAACATGACAAAATTCTGTCTGCAAAGTTGGGATATAACAGGTCGTAATCTCAATACGTTCATTCTTTTGACAAAAGACTTTAGTGCCATCCGCTAAAGTACATTCTAGTGTTAAATGATACAATGTATTTAATTGATTATTCTTGTTTCTCTCTGTGTTCCATTTCCCAACACTAATTATATTCAATAAAGTATTCATAACCGATGGTATTGGCTTACGGTGGATGACGAGTTCAGTCACTGGTTGCGCGCTATACAACTGAAGCGTGCGTTGCGATTCGTAACTATAACTATAAATTTGTGTATTGACCACATTGCAAAACTGCTCAGCAGAATGCTTCAACCAATTATAAATCCACGTACTATATCGCATATAGAGAAATAGAATAATGAGAGAAATTATTATAGTAAAAAATACGAATAGGGATAATAATATGAGAAAAACAATGTAGAAAAAATAGCTATTGAAGAAGGTCATTTATATACTTTTGGAAAAAGTATAGCAAAACCAAACACAACCTTTTAGAAAAAGGTTGGACCAAAATACATCCTGTTTCAACTTGCTCCGCATAAAAAAAGTTGGACCAAAATACAAACTTTTATAAGCGAAGCAAGTGGAAAAAGGTTGGACCAAAATCAACCTTTTATAAGCGAAGCAAGTTGTAATTTTGGCGCAAACTTTTTTATGCGGAGCATGTTGAAACAGGATGTATTTTGGCGCAACCTTTTTTTAAAAGGTTGTTTTGTTAATCCACTCAGTTAACCGTTGATAATCCTATGGGTATTTTTCTTTACAGATTTCCATAGTTTTAATCTGATTACCAATAAAGTATCCGCTGGTAAATATCCAAAAGCCTTCTAGTCTAGTATCAATAATATGAATACAATATTTATTCGGCTGTATATCAATCCAGCTAATCTTTGCGGTGTTTAGCAATACTGATGTCAATTTAATAAAGTGGGTACACATGTCTATTATGATAAATGAGTGTTAACTTTAATATATAATATAAAATGTGTTATTTTTACATTTGCTTGTCCGGGGGGAGGGAGGGCGGCTTTAAGTTGTTTTAAGCCTTATTTAATAAGGCCGGAGGCAAATTTTAAAATTGAAATGGTTTTCTGCCCAAAAAAGAATAGTATTATCAGTATCAGCATTCGTATTCATAAAAAATGTCCGCACAATGGTTTGCTGAAGCTCAAGGCCGCTGGTTGGATGACTACTTGGCTTATTATGAAAAGGACCACAATATAAAATTATTAAAATCGCGCTTGAGCACACTGAAATTTTCACCGGAATTTTTGAACAAAATCATCGCCGAAAAGGAGCTGGAACTGCAATTGTTAACCGATAACCCGCCTAATAAAGGTGAACGCTTTAATTTCCACCTTTTGAGAAAAGGTGGGACCAAAACCAATACTGCTCCACCTTTTGAGAAAAGGTAGGACCAAAACCCAACCTGCTCCACCTTTTGAGAAAAGGTAGGACCAAAACCCAACCTGCTCCACCTTTTGAGAAAAGGTAGGACCAAAACCCAACATTTTCCTAACTTTTTTTATAACTTGTTTTCCCCGCAAAAGATTGTTTTTAATCCGTTATGATTTTTGGTCCCATCGGTTATAATTTTTGGTCCAACCTTTTTCTAAAAGGTTGTTTTTAATCCGTTATAATTTTTGGTCCCATCGGTTGTAATTTTTGGTCCAACCTTTTTCTAAAAGGTTGTTTTTAATCCGTTATAATTTTTGGTCCCATCGGTTGTAATTTTTGGTCCAACCTTTTTCTAAAAGGTTGTTTTAAAAGGTTGTAAGTATATATATGAACATTTCTTCTAATGCTGAAGCTTTTATACCTCTCTTAAAACAATATAAATTAATTACAAAGAGAGAAAATGAAGATAAATATAAATTACTATTACTTTCTCTCTTTAAAGATCTTTTAGAGGCTGAAAATTATCTAAAAAAAAGACCAGTCATCAGTAAAACATATCCAAGTACAGAACATAATATAAATGCGCAACTACAATTAAGTAATAATAGCCGTTTCTTTCCAAAAGCAATACGTAAATATATAGAAGATACACCTTGTTCTCTCATAACATACAGTTGTGAAATAGCTGGAAGAGAGAATACAATCTATTTTTATAGTTATACAAATGGAGTAGGCACAAACGGAGTAGGCACAAACGGAGTAGGCACAAACGGAGTAGGCACAAACGGAGTAGGCACAAACGGAGTGCATACAGTTCATTTAATGTTTCTGTGGTTGTATATTTGTATTAAATATGCCCAGCAAAAATGCGCAAAAGAATTAAATGTTTATATATTTTTAACACCTTTTAAAAAACATCTCCCAATGAAAAAAACTACTATCATTTCGGCGGAACATGTCAATACTGCCTTTACTTATTGTTGTTTACCCGAGGGTGAGATCACGATTTTTCGCGCAGAAGAATGGTTCAAGGTCTTTCTTCACGAGTCTTTTCATGCCTATAATCTGGAGTTCGGACTCACGGAATTACCTGCATCGCTACAGACCCAATTGCAATCCATCTTTCACATTACCAGCGATTTTAATATAAATGAAGCTTATACAGAAACCTGGGCCCGAATTATAAATTGTATGTTGTATAGTTTTGCATCTCTAACCGAGAGAGAAAAGACTGCCGCGAATTTTTTAATCTATGCTGATTTTTGTTTACAATTAGAGCGTCTCTTTTCTCTCTACCAAATGAATAAAATCTTGGATTTTATGGGGTTAAACTACAACGATCTTTACTCTCCGGGCGCTTATATGAAAGCCCATTTATATAAAGAAGAAACGCACGTGTTTGGTTATTATATGTTAACCACACTGTTTTTGGCTGATTATAAAGAATTTATGCAATGGTGTGCAGTGATAAATTCGCATAATAATCTAATGAAGTTTTCTTGCCAACCTGAAAGTTTTCAAAAAATGGCTCTTTACATCCAGCAAATCTACAATAAACCAGAGTTATTACGTATTCTCTCTGTGTTGAAAGATAAAAAACTTAAATACACTGCTGAAATGCAGACAAGTACCCGAATGGCAGTGATTGATCTAGTAGATAGTCAGTAATAAATATATTAGACAAAGAACCTTAAAACATTATCTTCTTAACATATAATAGAACATAATAATGTTAGCGGATAATAATATGACTATAGGGGCAAACGGAGTAGAAGTAGAGCCAGCCCCAGCAAAACTTAAACGTATCGTGAAAAAACGCAAACCTGCCAGTGAAGCAGATAATGTGATTGTTATCCCCACCTCAGAAGATTACAACGCTTTTTTAAATCACAAATTTAATTCAATTCAATTAAAGAATATTTGTCGCCATTATAAATTACCAGTCTCGGGCAGTAAACAAATCCTCACTAATACGATATACAAATATTTATATTTCTCTCATTACGCCACCCGGATACAACGTCAATGGCGCAAATGTTATGTCAAACTCTATGCCAAACTCCATGGCCCTGCCCGCTTTAAACGCGATCTTTGTGTAAATGAAACAGATTTCTTCACGATGGATGCTGTCAAAGATATTCCGTATAAGCAGTTTTTTAGTTACCTAGACACTAAAGATAATATGATATATGGTTTTGATATCATGTCTTTATACAATTTAATTGAGAAAAACAGCTATAAAAATGAAAAACACCAACATTACAATGAAGTCTTGAATCCCTATACCCGGAATCCCTTCAGTGAGAAAGTGAAAAAGAATTTTCAGAGTTTACTGTTTTTTGCCTATTTACTCAAAGACGATGTGGAATTGGACATCAAAGAAGTTGAAGATATAAAAGTCGCACCAGTCTCATTGACCGCGACTATTGAACAACGCGCCTTTAATTTATTTCAAGATATTGATAGTTTAGGCAATTATACTAATCCTGTATGGTTTATGGAATTACGGCGCCATCAAATTTTAATCTATTTAAAAGAATTTCACGATATTTGGGCATATCGGGCGCAATTAAGTGAGCAAATTAAACACGAAATTTGCCCTCAAGGGAATCCTTTTTCTACGATTCATGTCTCTGAATTAGCCCAGATCCCTTTTAGGGAATTACAACATACAGTTTTAGTCCTTATGGAAACCATGGTCCGGAGTGGTTTGAGCCAGAACAGCCGTTATTTAGGCTCCACCTATGTCTTATGTGCTTTAACATTAGTAAATGATGCGGCTGCTGAAGCTTTGCCGTGGTTATATGAATCGGTGGCCGGCCAATTTTAAAAGGTTGTTTTTTACCTTCGCGCGGAATTTTAGGCATAGTTTAGCCATTTTATATCTCAATTGCCAGTAAAATTGAGATATAAATAATATAATGCGTTAAACCATTTAAACAATAGTCTCTTTAGTAGTGTATAAGAAGATGCCCCGACCTGCAAAGAAATCCGAAACTGTCGCTGAAACCACCACCCCTGCTTCTGCAACCGCCTCCGCCTCTGCCCCTGCCACCCCCAAGGTAGCCAAGGCGCCTAAGGCACCCAAGGTTGCTGCCGCCCCAGCAGCTGTTGTTGAAAGTGTTTCTGCAACGCCCGAAGTAAAAGCCAAGAAGGCCGCTAAGAAAGCCGCCGCAGCATCCGCTGACATTTCCGTCCCAGCCGCTGTTGTTGCTGCCCCAGCTGCTGCTGCCTCTGAAACTGACGCTGTTGTTCAAGACGCCGCAGCCCCTGCTTCTTCGGAATTTTCTGACTTTATGATCAAGCTTCAGCAGCTTGGTAACTTGGTAAACTCCCTCAAGAGCGAATTTCGCACCCTTGAAAAGAAAGCCAACAAGGATTTAAAGACCGTTGCCAAGGCGAATGCCAAACGTAAGCGCAAGAATGTCAACCGCGCACCCAGTGGTTTTGTAAAGCCCACACTCATCAGTGCGGAATTGGCCTCTTTCTTAGGCAAGAATGCAGGCACCGAAATGGCCCGTACTGAAGTAACACGCGAGATTAACGCTTACATCCGTGATCACCAATTACAAGACAAAGCCAACGGTCGCATTATCAATGCTGATACCAAGTTGTCTTCGCTCTTGAAGATTCCCGCTGGTGAAGAGCTGACCTACTTTAACCTCCAGCGCTACATGAGCCCTCACTTTACCAAGAGCGCGGTTGTGTCGGCTTAATTTAATATATAAAAAATTATAAATTATAAATTATAAATTTTAAAAATATTATGTTAACAATAATATTTTTTATTAGACAAATAAATCAAATACTTTCAACACTTTCGTTTGGACCTACTTTCGTTTGGACCTACTTTCGTTTGGACCTACTTTCGTTTGGACCTACTTTCGTTTGGACCTACTTTCGTTTGGACCTACTTTCGTTTGGACCTACTTTCGTTTGGTCTTGCGTTTTATTGATTTCTTATGTTTCTTCTTCTTGGTTGTTTTTTTACTAGTGGTATGTTTTCTAGGTTTTTTAATTTCATTACGATGAATCTTATTGTCAGCCTCTGCCAATTTTAATAACTTTTCATATAAATCATCATCAACAACAGAATCGTCAGTTTTATTCGGTGTGGGACTAGTATTTGAATAATTAGTACTTAAATACAACCCCGCAGGAATCGCTAAATGTTTGAAACGATCGCTGACTTTTTCGCTGACTTTTTCGTGCCTCTTGCCACCTGTATATACCGCCGGCATCCCCTCATTTAATAATAACGAATTCACCGAATAGCCGCCAGCCATTATTTTATCATCTTCTTTATTATAAACCATTTCGTCATATTGCATTTCGGCGGATTTCATTTCGGCGGATTTCATTTCTGCGGATTCCATTTCTGCGGATTTCATTTCGTTTTCACCGCCCCCTGTCATATGCTGTCCCCAGCCTTTATTTTCATAGACCATTTTATCATAATCCATCTCAACTGAACTCTTAAATGGCTCTACCATTATATATATAAAGTGTTAAATTTTATATACATATAAATATTATATATTAATTATTATATATTAATTATTATAGGTTCGCTTAATATCCGGGACGTATTTCACTTCTCTCTTTTCTTTTATATAATCCATAATCTTTTCTACTTTTTCTTCATTACCAATACACTGTGTTAAACATTCTTCTACGTATTTTAATGTAAGAGGAGCGGTTTGCTTGCTACTGACGAAGCGGAGACGACCATCGGAAATATTCACTGTGGCATTATTCATTTTCTTGGTTTCAACATAGTCTAAAATCAATTCTTCAGTGGTACTGCGCGCTTCGCGTAATTCTTTGGTTTTCTCCGTTAAAGTCTTTAACTGATTATCTAGAGACACCCACTTCTTTATATTTTCCTCCAAAGACATTGTATTTTATTATTATATATAATAAAATATATCTATATGCTTTTTTAACAACAACACACTTTTTAACAAAAAATATCGCAAAAACAGACCGCTAAATTAGAATACGTACGTACCGTGTATTTTGTCTTACTTGCTTCGTTGATAAAAGATTGTGATTAAGAACGACGGTGTCGGCGGCGGCGATATTTGCTGCCATCGGATGAACCACTGCGGTTCTTGGAAAAATAACGCTGTAATCCCCAGAGACCAAATGGTACTGCGGCAGTGGCAACTAAACTACCACCCCGACGAGACCTACGTCGCCTGCCACCATCCTGCCCCGTATAAAGTTGTCGTTGTGACCCCACGGTGGGCAAACCCGTGTCATTGCCGCCTCGCATTTTCATGGAACGGCGACGACGGCGGCGCCCTCCGGAAAGGGGCACATTGGGGTTAAATTCCGGTACAACAGGACCGCCGACAGCAGGACCTTCACCACTAATAAGCGAGTTTTGCACATCATTCGCTGCGAGGTCGCCCGCGCTCGTGCCAGAAATCGTACCTTGGTTCGCAATATTTCCCCCACGCATGCGACGTACGGTACGCCGTCTGCTCATCCCACCCATACGACGCATTTTACGACTTCTACGCATACTCATACTTCGTCCTTTTAAAGCCATTTATAATATAAGCTAAGAAATAAAAAATATAAAATATAAGAAATAAAAAATATAAAATATAAGAAATATAAAAAATAAAATCTAAAATATAAACTCTAAAATCTTAAATCTTCAATCTAAAATATAAGAAATATAAAATCTAAAATCTTAAATATAAAATCTTTAATCTAAAATCTTAAATCTTCAATCTAAAATAAGCAATCTATTAATTCTTATATTTTATAAATTTTTGGTAAACAAGCCTTTATTTTTTAGTAGCAAGATAAAAATCCCTAAATGAAGTACAAAACTAATAATAACAAAAATTAAACATAAATATAAATACGGATATATTTGAGTAATGATTAACTCAATAAACGGAGTTAATATATTTTTAAATTCTTTTTTCACGTCTTCTCTCTTCAATATAACTAAACATTCTTGTATAATGGAATCCTTTAACATATAATAATTAAATTATGTAAATATATATTTGCGTGTTAGCTAACGTTAAAATATCTAAAATATGTGTAATGGCTATGGAAATTATTAAATTCAACACAGATTTTGATTTTAAACGCTTATCTTTAGATAATCCTGAACCCTTACAAAGTAGTACGTATTTTACGAAAATAACCCTTGACAACAATAAACTTTTCTGTATACAATTGCCTAAATGTCAGACAAAACAAGGTTTAGTGGATATAAAAGGCATTAAATATTGTGATCTAATGTATGAACGTAGTATCAATGAAGAATTAATGAGTTGGTTAGAACAACTAGAATATGCGTGTCAAGACAAGCTGTGTGAAAAAAAAGAATTATGGTTTCAAACCGAACTCAGTCGTGATGATATTGAATCAATGATGTCGCCTTTGATGCGATTATACCAATCGGGTAAATATATTCTCATTCGCACCGCATTAACCGCTCAGAAAACAAATGGCCTTGATAAAAGCATTGCTTATAATGAACAGGAAGTTACTGTTGACCTGGATAAATTAGACGCAACGGATTCTCTTATACCTTTACTAATTATTCACGGTATTAAATTTTCTGCTCGGAGCTTTGAGATAGATATTCGGCTAGCTCAAATGATGATTTTTAATAAACCAACCGAATCCCCATGTCTAATCAAATATGTAGGGAAACCGACTACTTTAGATCTGAAGCCGTCCGGCTACATTAGAGAGAAAACGTTAGTTAAACACCATATTGCTAATGATAAACCAATTTTACCACTTGAAAAGAAAGACGGAAAAAAAAAGACAGCAACAGAAGAAGAACCAGAGACAGAAGATATGGAAGAAACGAAAGAAACGAAAGAAACGAAAGAAACGAAAGAAACGAAAGAAACGAAAGAAACGAAAGAAAACAGAGAAAAAAAAGAAGATAAAGACAACTTGTTCAAAAACGATATTTCTCTCTCAAAAATAATTGATAAACCTTTAGAAGTGACGAATATAGACAGCCTTGCTTTAGAAGAAGTTTCATTGGATTATAAAAAAATTGCTGATTCTATTAGTCTGAAGAAACCAAACGAAGTTTATTACGAGATTTATAAAGTCGCCAGAGAGAAAGCCAAACAATTACGCAAAGTAGCTATGGAAGCTTATTTAGAAGCAAAGGAAATTAAAACCAAATATATGTTGACTGATTTTGATGATTCAGATGAAGATTCCGATGAAGAAGACTCTGAACAGGAACAAGAAGATACATAAATATTTATTTAAGCATATTTTTTAAAAGCATATTTTTAAAGCATATATTTATTTAGCAGAAATCAATTTAACTCATATTCCCAAAAATATTTTATCATTAATTTAATATAATGAGCTTCTTGAGGAATTTACAGAAATCCATGAAATCCCATCACCTTTTAGCTTTATTAGGTATTGTTGTAGTTATTTATGCTCTTTTTCAATACTCTGACCGGAAAGGTAACCCATCTGACGGTTATACTAATAATAAGGCTAACGGCAATGGCAACAGTAATGCTATGGCCAATGGAAATGTAGCCATGATGGGGGGCGGTGTCGCCATGCCTGCAAATCCCGCCGGACAGAATGAAGTTTTCTCATCGGTGACAGATATTAAGACATCTTCTTATGGTTTACCCCCTAGTTGTTCCCGTGGAACTATTTCTGACCCAGCGGATTTACTACCCAAAGATACAAACAGCCAATGGGCTCAATTAAACCCTGCCGGCGGAGCTGACTTTAAGAATGTTAATCTCTTAAAAGCCGGTTATAATATTGGTATTGATACTGTAGGCAGTTCTCTACGTAATGGCAACTTACAGCTTCGTTCAGAACCACCCAATCCCACCACGATTGTTAGCCCATGGATGAATACAACGATTGAACCCGATTTAATGCGAGCACCTTTAGAAATTGGATGTGGGCCTCAGTAATTTGTTTTTGGGAAAATAACCGATCTTTAGAAAATATATTATCCCGTCTTTAGAAAAATAGCTATTTCTTACAAATAGCTATTTTGTAATTTAACTAATCTTGTTGATTTTAAAGATATGTTTAATCTAATATTAATTCTTTAGGAAGAATTATTAATCAAATATTAATTCTTTAGGAAGAATTATTAATTTATTATTTATTAATTTTAAATTAATTTATTATTAATTTATTATTAATTTAAAAAATATTATTTTCTTTTTAGTATATATAAAAATGTCCCGACGAAGTCAACGACGATCCCGAACTCACAAGCGCGCCCGTTCAATGTCCGGTGGCAAGCGCCGCAGTGCTGCTTCTGCTGCCCGCCGATCACGTGCCCGTACCGCACGCCGATCCCGTTCTCGCATGTAAATAGTTATGAAATATATATACGTTACAATTTGTAATATATATATTTTGCCCCTAGTAATTACCATAACAGCTGATCTGCTAACCAACCGTTCGTCCATTTAGTACGTCGGTCTTTCTCGTGCCGCATTTTATATAAACGCCGTCGGGTTTTTGCGTATTTTAGGCCATTTTTTTTTATATACGTGGGAAAATCATTCATCCCACGGGCGCCAACGCTGGCGATTTTTTCACCCTTTTTATAGATGTCAATTTTCTTGGTTTGATTTGTAGATGGTTTTACGGTTACTTTAAGTTTCTTGGCTTTTCTTAAAGTATAGTTGGTAATCTTGTAGGGTGTAGGCATATATATATATACTGTTAGAAAAAATACAAGTGTAACAGATACAAGTGTAACAGATACAAGTGTAAGAGATACAAGTGTAACAGATACAAGTGTAACAGATACAAGTGTAACAGATACAAGTGTAACAGATACAAGTGTAACAGATACAAGTGTTCTAAAACTCCACCATGTTATGCACCCTGTTTGCTGTGTTTACATCTAAAATCAACCCTAGACTGCTTAAGTGATTTCTGCGTCTTTTTTATAATATACATATAATATAAAACATAAAATGAAAATGAATTATTTAGGTTACGCATTCATTATCCTCTTAATAATTGTGTGTATGAGGATTTACCAAGATTCAGATATGGTTAATTTAAAATGTATCATTTCTGACGTGGATGGGAAAAAATATTGTGTTCGTGAGCGGAGTAAATTAGTTTTGGCTGCGGACCGTTTAGCAACTGTGAATGAGAAAATGGGAAAGTTAGTAGAACATTGTAAGAAAAATTTCCCTCAACGAGAGAATGTAACTCGTTTGACTAAAGGTTATAATCCTCAGCAAATTTATGAAACCTTACCGACGAGTGAATACACTGCGTACAGTCAAAATAAAGGGGAAAAAATGGCATTTTGTTTAAATAAAGAGAAAAATGGCGATCAACTTATTGATCCAAATACCTTGACTTTTGTCGCCTTACACGAATTATCGCATATTGCGACAAAAAGTGTAGGGCACGGTGATGAGTTTTGGACGAATTTCAAATTTCTTTTAGGCGAGGCCAGTAAAATTAATATATATAACCAAGTGGATTATAAGAAAAAACCCGCACGTTACTGTGGAACGAATATAACTGATAACCCGTATTTTGATATGTAACATTTTGCACCTATTAACATTTTGCGCCTATTAACATTTTGCGCCTATTAATATTTTGCGCCTATTAACATTTGTAGATAAAAATCTATTAGTATAGTATAAAAATGGGTAATAGATTTTATAAACACATAATAACACAAGCGCCAGCAGTGACGGTGCCTTTTATTGAACCTTTACTTAAACAAGACACTAAACCTGTGTCTGTGCCTGAGCCTGAGCCTCTACTTGTGCCTGAGCCTCTACTTGTGCCTGAGCCTCTACTTGTGCCTGAGCTTCTACTTGTGTCTGAGCTTCTACTTGTGCCTGAGCCTGCACTTGCACCTGCACTTTTAGATGCCAATATTACGGAACACCCTGCCTTATCTATTATAAGTGATGCCCAACTAATTTCTACCATTGAACCTCTAACTCTATCAGATATCATTGAAACAATTACCGAGTCTTTATCAAAATCATTAGCTATAAATATACCTCTAACTGAGCCTGTTTCTAAACAAAACTCGGCGCATAGTGATGCAGATAATATTTCAGAAGAGTCCATATTATTCTTGGCAAATTATGGGTTAAAATCCGAGCCTAATACCGAAGAATCCGAGTGTGAATCTGATGAAGATCTCTTGAATTTAGAGTGATGTGTATAGGACCTTTCTTTATTTTGTATATATATATACAACATGTCATATATATATAAAATTGCCCACACCCTAGAAAATAATGACATTAAGAACATATATGTGTTTTATGGCGCGGGCGCAACAGAGTTAAATACTCTATTCCAGAAAGATCCTTCTAATTCACTCTTTGGCCGTATATTTTCTACTCTTGAATTATTTATTGTTCGAGAAAAAGCCATTCCGGTTACTTTTTTACCAATGGGTATTTTTCCCGACGATACAATAGAAACGATTAAAGCAAAAATTATCCAATTTTGTGGGTTAAATTGCGCTTTTAGCGAAATGTATTTATTTGCTCAACAAAAGGAAATTTTAAACTCTTTGAGGATTTTTCAAACCCTTACTCAAAACGAGAAATTGGATTTAACGAGAGAACGATTGGTACAATATTTATTGAATATTACCGGCGCTAGTGCAAATGAAGCCGAGACTTTTATTGATCAACTCGTTGATAAACCGTTATATACTTATGATGATATCTTAGCCTTGAATCTAGATAATAAAGAAATGTTAGTTACCATTCCGATTGGGCAAAAATTCGTGGCCTTGGATAAAAATATTCAGTACACCATAAATCCTTTCGCAGTGCTCTTATATGATACTTTTTTAGAACGTTATGCTCAAGATATTACGTCCACCACCAATAAAAATCTGTTAATGAATGCAAGTGCAGGTACAGGCGCAGACACAGGTACAGGTACAGACGCAGGTAATCTAGTTAACAATATGCTGTATCTCTGTTTAGCCGAAGACGTACTCAATTACACTAATACCCAAGGTCTCTCCCAAGAAAGTACTATAAAGATTTATTTCCCCTACCTCTTGGAAAAGAAAATACTCACGCTTCGCCAATTACAGGACCAAAAACAAGAATTACTAATGGACAGTGACCGGTTAATCAATACCAATTTTGAAAAAACCACACAGATTGTCTCCCTGTATTATAGTATTTATCAGGACCGCAAACAAGAATTGGCTTATTACGAACAGGGCACCCGTGAACTAGAATTTATTCTACACCCGGCAGTGGAGTTTAACCTACCATTGGATATTGTCTTTAAACTCATTCACGCTACGCGTAATGTGCCGTTAATCAAATATAATCCGGCCAAGAAACAGGATAAATTATATCGGTTATATACTGATAAAATTGCCACCAACGGTAAAAAAATACCCTACTTGGACAAATCCGTCATCAACCGATTAGTCAAAACCATTGGCAAGACCAAACAGGTTTCTGCTTATATTGAATACCGCGAAGGAGACGCGCTACATACGATTATCTGTAATTTTGAAAATAATGGCAGTATTCATATTAAAGCGAATTTTCAGAAAACCTATTCAGTGGAACGGTTAAATACGATTCTCCAGGAAGCCTTGAATCCGGTCATTAATGTGGTTAAAGATTATCTCTCACAAAATGGTTATGTCTTGCAGGCCTTTACATCTTTATTGGCACCGACGATTGAACTCTTGGCCATGGATTATATTATTCACGTGCCGATTACGAAACAAATCAAATTGAAGACTATTATGGGGTGTGTCACGAGTATCTTCAATGTATTGAGTGATAATTTGAAAAATGGCATTGTTATGCGGTTCAAACGAGTGGCGAATTATAACGAGATGGACAGCATTGATGCGTTTATTACGGAAATGCTGAATCGCGAAGAGAATGAAGAAGACATTATTGAGCAACTCATCAGTAATTATAGTCTGGCTCCTAAAAAAGCCCAGACCAAACTGGCGGATTTTGTCAGTTCGTTGCAAGTGGTGCAAGATGCATTTCAACACCGGCGGCTGAAAATTAAAAATAATCCGGGTTTTTTAACAACCATTCACCAGGAGCAATTTAATAAAAATCTCATCATTACCATCACGGGTATCAATAATATGAATTATTTGCAAACTTTGCCGATTTATATTGATTCTTTTATCCGACTGACACAAAAACCTTTGAAACAATATGATATTGATCGCATCTGTAAGCCGGTGAAACAGGACAAAAATAGTGAGGTTGAACAGATTGTAGATCTGGTGTCTACGGCTGAACAAGTAAATGATGAACACAAACAAATGAATATTGTTGCGCAAGAATTGGTATTTGAAACGGAAGAGGCCGGGGATGGGAAAGGCGAAGATATGTTTGATTTTTTCTTTGGTAATGAAGGGGCTGACGAAGAAGGGGTTGACGCAGAAGTAGACGCAGACGCAGACGCAGAAGGGGCAGACGCAGAAGGGGCAGACGCAGAAGTAGACACAGACTTTGACATAGGCGGAGCAGGTGCAAGCGGAGCAGGTGCAAGCGGAGCAGGTCCAAGCACCGAAACCCTAGAACTAGACATTACAGGCAAACGCTTAACTCATCCCAATCCCTTTCAAGAACGCATCGTTTTACGGGATCCGAATTTATTTGTCACTTATAAAGACGAGAATTTTAAAGATTATTCCCGTTCGTGCCCCTGGAGTAACCGCCGCCACCCGGTTATCTTAACCGACGAAGAAAAAACCCGGATTGATACAGAACATCCTGGATCTTATGATGCCAGAACTGCCATCAAATACGGCAGTGATAAAGATAAACAATTCTGGTATATTTGTCCACGGTATTGGAGCTTAAAAGAAAATACCAGTCTCACGGATGCGGAGGTAGCATCGGGCAAATATGGCAAAGTCATCCCCCGGGAAGGCAAAAAAATCGGCAAAGGCGAAGCCATTTTTGAATTTAATGACGATGTTTATCACAAGGGGAAAAACGGCGAGTACGGCCAACTTTATCCAGGTTTTCTGAAACCCAGTCCCCAGGGCAAATGTTTACCGTGCTGTTTTAAAGTGTGGGATAGTGAAGAGCAGAAAGGCCGCCGTGATATTTGCGCGGTGGAAAAAAAAACGGAGGCTATAATGGAAGAGGGCTCTACGCCTGCGGCCGAACCTACCAAACAAAAAAAAGTGAAAAAAAATACCCTCACCGAGGATTACATTAAGGGCGCCGATAAATATCCCTTAGAACCGAATAGGTATGGGTACTTGCCATTGACCATCCAGCAATTTCTGCAAACAGACAATAAAAAATGTCAAATTAGTGTATCTAATACCAATCTGAAACCTGGCCACGTCTGTATGATCCGCCGGGGGGTGGAATTTAGTAAAACACAATCCTTCTTGGCGTGTATCGCGGATATCTACAGTGGTATTACACAGGTACCGAAACAAACCCTGGCGGCATTTAAAGAAACCTTAGTGGGCGCCTTGGACATTGATACTTTTTTATCGCTCCAAAATGGGAATTTGGTGAATATCTTTACCGACGATGACTTAATCGCACTGGGCACTGAAGCACTGGATTTGTCCGAATTTGCGGGTAGCCGGCTCTTTAATAAACAAGATGGGGGTCTTCAACAAACCTTTTCCATAAAAGTCGCCCACGCCTTCAATAATTTTAAAGACTATTTACGGGATAGTACCATAGACATTGACTATACCTACGTCTGGGATCTTATTTGCCAACCCAATACGAAACTTTTCAAAAAAGGGTTGAATATGGCGATTGTAGAAATGAGTAATAATGATATTACCAATAATGTCAACCTGGTCTGTCCAACCAATCACTATGCAGCAACTTTTTTTGATGATTATAAAGATACAGTAATCATTATCAAGAGAGAAAAACAATTTGAAAATAAAATTTATAATTTATATGAACCCGTCTATGCTATTGAAGACCGGAAGAAAGAATTTGCAGTGACTTACAGTTTTCGGTTAAACGCCTTGATTAATATCAATGCGACGATTGACCTAATTAAACGGTCTTTTGGCAAATGCGGTGCTTATCCCAGTATGCCGACAGTCTATGAATTTAAACGTAATATACCCTTGATTCAATTAGCGGATTTATTGGACTTGAAAGCCTATGTCGTACTGAGTCAAGTGCTGAATTATAATGGTCAAGTGATTGGTGTTATTACGCAAAAGAAATCCCGACCTGGGAGTAAAAAAAACCTTAAAGGGTTTCTGCCTTGTTTTCCATCCGCTTTTTTAAAATACTTGGAGACGGATTATCTGTGGATGGATGCGGATTATAGTGATACGTATGTGAATACCTTGGCATTTTTGAATATGGTTTACAAAGATTTGAATGGCCGTATTCCGTGTAAACCGCAAATGAAAGTGTTGGAAGATGGGTTAATTGTCGGCATCTTGACCGAGACAAATCAATTTATTGGGCTTTCCGAGCCGGTAATAGATAGCTTTGGCACGGATTTATTCGCGACGACCGGGCAAGGGCTTGCCGGCGTAGACCTGCAAAGTGAAACCGACCCCGGGGTAGATAAGGAGCGAGTCACGTATATTAACAATATCCGCCTAGAAAGTAAATTTTATAACGTGTTTCGCAATACAGTGCGGCTCCTGTTGGGACAGATGCGTTACCGGGCCATAAAAAACGACATAGAACTACTGATTAATACACCGACTGTAACTTATTTGCAAAAATTAAAACAGGTTGACACATTGCTCCGGCAGTTGATGACAACTAGTGTGGATTTCAGTCTCTATGAACCGGGCTTAATTGATGATATTGTCAATTGCCAGACATTGTCAGATGGTAATACGTGCGCTGCGAATAAATTCTGCTTGGAAAAACAGGATGGATCGTGTGCCTTGGTGGTACCCAAAGTGAATCTGATTAATGGCACGGATAATGAAGTCGTTTATTTCGGCAAAATGGCTGATGAATTGATTCGCTATAATCGTATTAAATCTTTTATCTTTCAGCCGAATGTATTTCTCTCTTTCACACACGTAAAATACAATTTAACCGATTCGGAAATTATCTTGTTGCAATCGCTCTTAATTCAAGAATACTTTGAAGGCTTAGTTGTTGCGCCGGTGAATAAATACATTAAACATAATACCTTTGACACGGCCCAGCCTTTAAAATCACAGAATTATGGGAATGAAGTGGCGGGGCTGGGTCCAAGCGTAGTGGGTCCAAGCGTAGTGGGTCCAAGCGTAGCAGGTCCAAGCGTAGCAGAGCTCAAGTGCCCCGAACCCACATCCATTCTCGTCACCTCTCCGTACTGGAAGCCCATTTTCCCAGAAAATAGTATTGAAGTCATCTTTCACGCCAAACCGGCGATCTGTACTTTTGATATACTCTTAGTCATCTTGAAAAATACAACTTTGACCAAAAACGACTTAAAGGAAATCCTTGTGGAAGAATATTTGCTCTATTATACGGATTATAAATTTGAAATCATAGAGGTCCTCAAACTCCAAGGGAAAAATAAAATCAGCAAGCAATTGATTAATAAAACGACGACTTTAGGTAATTTAATTATGAGTGAAGATTATTATTTAACGAACTTGGACTTGTGGCTCCTTGCCAAACATTATGACTTACCGCTAATTTTTTTCTCAGGAACAGAATTGGTGGAAAATGCTGAGAAATTCTTAGTGGCCCATACGAATGACAAAGGGGAATTTAAAGACCACTATTATTTTATTCGCTCGCCGGGGATAAAACACGATCTGCCGAATGTCTACCGCCTAATTGCGGTGCCCGAGTATAAGGAATTAATCCCTTTGACGGCGTTGCGGAAAGGGTTTGCCGAACAAATTACCGCTGCTAGTGTAAATACATTTGAAAACTATTTAGAAACCGTGGGCAAGTTAGAAGCCACCATGAAACTAAAACAAAAGAAAGTGAAATTAGTGGTGGCTGAAGAGGTGCAGGTGCAAGGGCAGAGCCAGGCCCAGGTGCAAGGGCAGAGCCAGGCCCAGGTGCAAGGGCAGATCCAGGTGCAAGCGACAGTCAAAGGTAAAAAAATAAAACAGAAATTGGTCTTGAATGAATAAACAAGAGAGAAAGTAAAGAAATAATATTAAAATGTTAATTTAATATTATATGTTTTTTATATGTTTTTTATATGTTTATAGGGGAATTTCTTGTTTATTACCCCACCCAGTTGTGTTATAATTGGGCCAAAAAATCCATTTTGCCGGCTTTACGTGGGTTTTCAATGTAATATTCAATGTTTTCACAAAGGTAAAGATATCTTGCCTGTATAAATTCGTATTTTCGGCGGTTTCAATACAAATACAAATAAATTGTAAATCAGTGGTATCTATGGTCGGCAAGGTGAGGGTGAATTTATATTCAGTATTGGCCAATACCCAATTATAATTTATATCATTTACCGGCGGGGCTTTCCCCGCAACCGCATCGGGATGGAGTAAATTTAATTTGAAATTAATCCCCGCATATAATTCATAGTCTTCTAAAGACCTCACAGTGCCCAAGGTATATTTACCAAGGTCAATCGTTGGATCAGTCATCTGTTTTAACAAAACCCGAACTCGGTTTTTACTTTTACTGTCAATGGTATCCCAGGTTTGTGCAACTACTCCTGTGGTTTTATTACTACTATTAAAATCATCCCAATGTTTCGTTCTGCCGGCCCGGGTATACTCATGCCAAATAACGGTTCTATGGGGATGAAATAAATCATAGCCTAAGGTGAATGACCTAATTGATAAAGATATTTCTTCCCCTGTGAAATACAATTCGGGATCATAATTGCATTCTTGACAATGCACGCCATACGTAAAATAATAATGACCACTTACAAAGCGGGCGGGGATCGGCTGTTTTAAGGTTTCATAATTTTTTATGCCATCGGGTGTAAAGAGAATAATATCACCCTCAAATTTACCGACCATATTATAGGGAGGGTGGGGCGTTAAAGTGGTTTCGCTCGGAGTATAAGGGGCCGCGTAGGAGGTTATAATCGGTTTTTCTGCGCCGGTTTGTACCATCATTGCAATCAATTGTTCATCCCAGTATTTAACAAATCGGTGGTGTGAATCCAATTGCAGCGTGTATTTTTCATCTTTCCACATATTTTGCACATTATGTCTCGCCCAACAGACACCCTTGCTTTCATTCCACGGGACATCCATAATTGTGAATTGGGGATTCGCCGCAAATTCCTCAAGCGTGTCCCACTTATCTTCCAGGGCGTGCTGCCAACAAATACCAAAAGAGAGTAATTCCGGGTATTTCGCCTTTTTCAAACAATCACGAATCGTGGGCAGTAATTCGGGATCTCTATAAGAGGCGATTTGGACAAAGATAGTGTTGGCCATTTATATAATATAATTATTTAGAGTGTTTAAATAATAATAATCATATATGTTTTAGGTATTCATATATGTTTTAGGTATTCATATATGTTTTTCGGTATTCATATATGTTTTCGCAATTCTGTTTGTTTATTTATATTTCTAATAGGATGATATAAAAATGAAGGATCAATCTTATCTATATTAACATCGTCAAAAGAAAAAATAATATTTGATAACTCTATCGGAGTATTAATATGTAGATTATTGTGAAGTGTAATAGTATTAAATAATAATTCATCAAATAACAAAAATTTATTAATTGTAGCAAATTCTAATATATATTTTAACAAAGTTTTAGATACGCGGACAGCAGATATCATTGAATGTGCCCAAGGAAATTCTATTTTATTTTCATTACGCCACCAATGTTGCCAAAAATATATATTATCGTTTTGAGATAATTTAATCTCATTTATACTTGATAATAAATCTTCATTTGTATATTTTTTATCTATAAATCTTATCGTATCTTTATTAGGAATAAATACATCTTCTTCTAGAAACCAAATATAATCATAATCAGTATTTATTTTACAAAAATAATAAAGAGCTTTGTCCCTTGAACAAGCCCTATCAAGTGTATATACTACACTTCCTGTAAAACCATTAAGTTCACTTTCGTTGTTATAAATTCGTATTATTGTGATTTTATTTGAATTATAATTTGGTATTATACAGTCATTATCATCAACACATATAAAAATATCATAATCATCATTTTTTAAACTTTCAGCAAATGAAAAATTAAAATTATTCGTATTTTTCGTTAAAAAACATATAGCTTTTTTAATCGCCATTATATATAATGGCTGAAGAAAAATTTTATTTTATAACAATCGCAACTCAACCTCACCCCGTACTAGATATATTGACTAAAACAGTTGAATCTAAAGGTGAACAAATAGAAGTATTAGGTTTAGGAGAAAACCGTAGTATTGGTCAAGATTTACCTAATGGTAGTCGTAGACTTGGAATTAAATTAAGAGAATTATTTGATTTTATTCACAGGCCAAATATAAATTCAAATGATATAATATTATTTACAGATGCATATGACGTATATTATAGTGGAGATAAAACCACGATTTTAGATAGATTTTTAAAAATGGATAAACCCATCGTATTTGGGTCAGAAAAATGTTGTTACCCGGATGGTTCAAAAGCAGCTCTATATCCACCAACACATAGTCCGTTTCCTTTCTTAAACAGTGGTTTATTTATCGGGCGAGCTAGCGCATTTAGGGAATGTATGCTTAATTATGTGTTTGATGATGATATAAATGATCAATTATGGTGGACAGACATTTTTTTAAAAAATCAACACCTTATACAGTTAGATTATACGAATCAATTGTTTTTAAATTGTGTATGGCTACATGATAATGATTTAATAATAACCGAAGATAAAGTATTAGTAAAATTTAATAATAGTACACCTCAACTTATTCACGGGAATGGTCCAAGTAAGCCACTTATTGAGCCACTATTAGAATATGGTAGAAATAAATTTAAAAGTAAGTAATGTATTTTATATTAGTTAGTAATAATATATAAAAATAAACCAATTATATATATTATATGGACAATCAAGAAATTATATTTGTTACAGCATTTAAGGACATTAATAGAGATAAATGGGAACATTATTATCTATCAAATGGTCGTTATATTGATTATTTTTACACACTGGCTAATAATATAAAATATAAATTGGTTGTTTATTTAGAAAATGACATTAAAGAGATTGTTACTAATAATAAAACATTTAACAGTAATGTAATTTTTAAAGATTTAAATAGTGTAGACACATTTTTCAATAAATTTATAGATAATGATCGTATTATAATTAATAGCGATGCTTATAAAAATAAAATACCTAGTTATAGAAAAATTTTACCTGAACATTTACACTCTGAATATAATTTAATAAATCATAGTAAAATAAACTTTGTAAATGATACCAAGAAATTATTTCCTGATCATTTATTTTACGCCTGGATTGATTTTGGCCGAATGAATGAAGATCTTGATAATGTACCCAGAAATATTGATATTTCTTTAATACCCACAAATAAAATTACATATCATTGTGTTAATAATACACCTGATACAGTAATAAATGAATATGAAATGCTGGCAAGTAATTGTGTATATTTTCTTGGTAGTTCTTTTATTGTACCGAATTATTTAGTTGAAACTTTTGAATCACTCTGGGAGAAAAAACTTGTTAAATGGCAAGAAATTGGTGTAACTGATGATGACCAAAACTTGATCATACAATTATATTTTGATAACCCTGAATTATTTCATAAAATAAAACACGATAAATGGTATGGAATGTATTCTACATTACGATTACATCAATAACGAATAGTAGGATAAATATTTTTTACCTGTAGATTTTTTTACGGGTTAAAAATATTTATTGTAAATTTTTGTATACATAATAAACTCTATCTAATAATTTATCTAATGTAAAGTTACTCATAGCAAAATCATATGCATTATTTGCAATTTCTAAACTTTTCTCATAATTATTTCGCATCCAATTAACCTGTTCTAATAAATCAGATAAATCCATTTTTACTGGAATATAATGTGTATATGGTATCAAATCTTTATAAAAATACTCTATATAATTTCTATCAACTATCAGTAATGGTCTTCTCATAAATAATAAAAACTTCAATCTACCTGAGCAACCATTTCCACCAATATCAATTAAATATTTATATTTTGGTAATTTGTGAATTGGTAAAACTTTGTAAAGCCCATCTACATGAATAATTTCTAAAATATCATTATTTTCATCTCCTATTTTTTTCAATAAAGGTCTAGTATGATGTTCAACTACTTTATCATCGGGAGTAAAAATATTACCAACCCAACCTACTTTATCTATTTCTGGTATTTTTTTACTTTCTTTTATTATATCATTTATTGTATTAAAAAAAGACAATACACCGATAGATGCCCAATTATGAAAAAAAGGGTCTGGACCACAATTTTTTTCAAGTTCAGGAATAGTCTTATTATAGCACATTGTATATAATTTATTATTTATCTCTGAATTTCCTCTATCATCAATAGTAAATCGCATATTTTTTATTAAAGGATCATTGTATTTAATGGAACATTTATCAAGAAAATATTCTATACCTTCTCTTCTTTCGTATTTAAGGTATAAATTCATAAGACACGATTGTGTTATATTTTCATATTTTTCATATTTTAATTTAAATGCTACTGGATCCATATTTTATATATTATATATTATATTATTGTAACAAATCATACATAATATATTGATTTTATTAGAAAAAATCAATATATTATTTACTAATAAATTATAGTTTAAGAATAACAGTTTATAATCGCAAATCAACATAGTCTATATTTTTTGGTATAATAGTTATAGATTTTTCATTTAATTTATCCATAAGAAATACTTCAGAACTTATACTTTTGTTCTCACTATATATTTGTAATTCATCAAATAATTTACCATAATATGATATAATATTTGATTTTCCTATACAAAATCTATCATTACAGCCGTGATACCAATCTTTTTTCAGGAATAATAATATTATTATCATTTAACTGTCTTTTTCTATGTTTTACCCATTACTTCAAAACCCCAGTTCATAACCATTGTCGGCCCCAATATCTACCGGTTGAATATTGCTAGCGTTACTGTGAATGGTTAAGTTTGTCAGTGAACAAATACCGCCTTCTTCGTTCTGTTGCCCCCCTTCAAAATGCTCTTCAATAAATTTCGTATCGTCGTCTTGCACAAATTCTTCAGCGGCGATTTGTGTGATTTTATCCAAGTCCAGCATCACCTGAAAAGCACTCGTGCCAAAATAACCTTCTTGGCCACACATCACATTCGCCGAGACACCCCGCATCGTGTCTAAAATACCGTGTCTCGCGGCCTTGAGGAACATCTCTGGCGTCTCTTCAAAGGACGCCTTGGCGATCGGCCCAATATCATCGCCATTAATCCCGTGCCGGAAGATAGAGACGAGTTTATCATTACACGTCATCCGGTCACACAAGACACTGAGGTGGTGGTAATTGATATACGTGCTGTCAAATTCAATCACTTCGGTAATTTCATTGAGAATAGACTGGCGCGCGGCTTCCACGCCCATGACCCGATAAATTTCTTGAATATCCGTAGTGTAAGTACGCTTGGTATCCACGTAATCTAGGGAAAGGAGATCCATCAAATTCGTCCCGACGGTATCTACCACCCACGTCTCTTTTTTCACGTAGTTGCCATCCAGGGGTAGTAAACTATCAATAATTTTTCGCGGTATGACTTTGCTAATATTACTAATACCGCGTAAAATCAGATTATCCAAGAGGGCGTTTTGAAACGTTTTCAGTAAATAGATTTCATCCGACTGATCCAAGGGATTTTGTTTGACAATGCCCTTCTTTTTATTATTCAGGAAATTATTTAAGCGGAGACGGAAGACGAGTTTTTCGCTGTTGTAGTCGGAGAAGACACACGAGACTTGGTCACGGTACGCATTCTTCACCGCAAAGTGAATGTCATCCATCGTCAAATTGCGGTCCAACATTTCTTCTACATTAAAGGTGAGGCGAATGATCCATTTGGACTTGTCGCCTTCCCCAGCGCCTGAGCCTTCGGCGCCGTTACACTCATCCACGAGTGATTCAAATTCTTTATACTGTTCCATTATTTCTTTGTCCTCCTCAATGAGGGTGTTTAAATCATCGGGGTCAAAACAGATTTTCACGGTATCTACAATATCGCGTAGTTTCGTATACTCCAACTTGTGCATAAGGGTTTTCGCATTCTCCTGATCCTGTTCTTCACTGGGAAAGAGATAGACAGTGCACGAGGGATTTTTCGTATTTTCCGATAAAGACAAGATTTCTTCAATCCGGGGCAACCCACGGGTGACATTGGATTTACTGGCTACACCAGCAAAATGAAACGTGTTTAGTGTCATCTGTGTTGTCGGTTCGCCAATGGACTGGGCAGCAATCATACCCACCATTTCCCCCGGCGCGACGATCGCCTTTTTATAGGTCAAGACCACCGTATCTATCAGAATCATGAGGGCTTTCTTATTAAACCGCTTCACCATGAGCAAGTCTTTGGGATTTAAATAATAGTAATAGAGGGCTTTAAAGAGGGCAGTCGGGGGCACATAATGAATCAGTGCGATCGTCTTAAACCCTTCGTCAATAATTTCAAAGGCTTCCATGGGTGTAATATCCACCATGGAATTCACATTGATATACTGTTGCCCTTGGATGTTATTAATAATATAGGAGAACGCCACGGGGATTTGCACAACTTTATTGTCCTTGTTGCCAAAGACTTTGTTGATGAGCTCTTCCCGGACGTGAATCATCATGTCTATCAGGGTTTTGCATTTCTGGGCAAGGTCGGCGTGTTGTTTATTTAAACGTTTAATGGTTGGCTTAGTGTAAGCCGTGGTAAATATGTCGTTTTGTTTACTGTCGTCTAGGGGCATTTGGTAATGCGCATATATTTCTTCCAGTGACATTTGGGCGAGCGGGAGCATTTGTTTTTCCACTTTTACCGTGTCAAAACCGTCTTCACCATAACTGTATTGAATAATTTTATTTTGGTTATTCCGTACCGTCATGTCATACTCCACTTTCAAGTCTTCCAAACCCTTGATCAAGCGCCGTTGAATATAACCGGTTTGTGATGTTTTGACGGCCGTATCAATAATACCGATGCGGCCACCCATTGCGTGAAAGAAGAGCTCCTCCGGGGTTAAGCCCGAGATGAAAGAATTCTCTACGAAGCCGCGGGCGGAGGGCGAATCGTCAAATTTGGTGAAATGTGGGAGGGTACGGTTTTCAAAGCCGTAGGGGATGCGTTTGTTGTCTACGTTTTGTTGGCCGACACACGAAATCATTTGGGAAATGTTTAAATCACCGCCCTTAGACCCGGCATTCACCATGATCACGAAACGGTTATCCGCGCTCAAATTCTTTTTTCCGATTTTGCCGGCGTCATTCACGGCCTTACTGAGAATATTGTTGACTTGGGTTTCAAACTCTATCTCGTTGGACTTGCCCGTTTTGTTGTCAAAGATGCCTAGATGAATTTGGTCAATGAGGTTCTTGACTTCTACTTTTTTACTCGTGATGGCTTTCACGATTTCGTCATTGGTTTTTTTATCAGCAATCAAGTCGCTGATCCCGACACTAAACGCACTGGTTTTCATATACTCGGTCACAATACTTTGGATATTGTTGATGAAACCGGTGGCCTCTTTATTGCCGAAATCATTGCAAATGCGCTGGAGGAGGCCACTGGTGCCGTCGCCGAAAATGTCTTTGCCCATTTGACCGCGGACATATTCGCCGTTGACGATTTCCAGGACATTATTGGAGGTTTTATAGTCTTCTTTTTCCCCGTCAAAACGCCCGGTCTTGTGTTTCACGGTGAGCGGGGGCATTATTTGTGAAAGGATATTGAAATTTGATATGCTTGCTTTGTTTATATTTGCTTTGCTTATGCTTGCATCTTTTTGTTGAGGTAATTTACTGACATCAACTTTATCATAACACATTAATAAATTCATGGCCTCACGTGGTGTAAATTTAATATTGGCGCGGGAAAAGCGGTAAGCGCCCAAGAGCGAGTCTTGAAAAATTCCTACGATTGTTTTATTATTGGCTGGACTAATTAACTGCCAGGTCACTGCCGCCAAATTTCGCAATTCGGCTTCACTTTCCGGGTCTTGTGGCATGTGTAAATTCATCTCATCTCCCAATGAGGTTCCCCTAGCTTTCACTAAGGGCCAGACTGTATCTTAAGCAAACTCAAGTTGATTAGACTATCATTGTTCACCAACACCCGTTCAGTCGTTGAAGGGCTACCATTTCCTATCTTAAGAAACCGAGGTTTCTTACCATCTTCCTCTTGAAAATGTCTAATATAACGGAGGTAGGTAGTCTCACTGCGGATTGCCCAATCCCTAACATTGTTACCATTGGGTACGGCTATTAACCGTGTTCCCTTTTACAATTTCTCGTAAAAGGTGGTAGTTAGGGCTCTCAGGGGTTTCCCGCTGCAAGGTGTTTCGCCACAACCTTTTCAAAAAGGTTGAACCAAAAATTACTTTTACACAATACTTTACATGGACATTTACCATACGTATAATATTGTTTTGGTTCAACCTTTTTTGAAAAGGTTGTGACTAGGAGGTTGCACGCTTTTCACGCCTCCTGTTTTTGACAGAGAATAAGTTTATCAAAATCCGCATTGTAAGGTCGAGTGCACGCGAGATTCATGCGGAACGTATCACCTACGGGCATCACGCGGACAATATGACACATCATAGACATTCGGTGTAATGTTGGTTGTCGGTTAAAGAGAATGGCATCGCCGTCCAGCATATGCCGGTGGACAATATCACCCAGTTCCAATTTAATAGACGATCGGTCTACATACCGCAAGGATATATTATCACCATTCTTCTTTTCCAAGATTTTCGCCCCGGGATATTCATCGGGGCCATTTTGCACCAGTTTCTGGAGAAATTGCCGGTTCCGTTTATTTACCGTGACCGGCTTGGTGATATTCTTGGCGATTTTCAAAGGCACCCCCAGTTCTTCCATCCCAATATTCGGGTCAGGTGTAATGACGGAACGGGCACTATAATCCACTCGCTTCCCCATTAAATTTCCCCGGACACGCCCGTGTTTGCCATTGAGCCGTTCTTTAATAGATTTCAAAGGCCGCCCCGACCGCTGGGCTACGGACGCCACACCCGGGATTTTATTATCCACAAGCGTCGCCACATAATACTGGAGCACCGTCGTCCAGTCATTAATGACATTCGCACTGGCGTTCGCTTGGATTTTCTCCTGGAGGGTTTTGTTGGTTTTCACGATATTCACTAAAATATGCGTAATATCATCTTCGCTCCGCTGTTGCGAGTCAACTTTCACTGACGGTCGCACGGCGGGTGGGGGGACAGCCAAGACTTGGCAAATCATAGAGTCCGGACGAGACCACAGTGGACTAAACCCCATAAACGACACGTCTTCATCACTAATCCGCCGAAAACATTTCAACACGATTTCCGGAGTGAGTACCATATTCAAATGCGCTGAATCCGTATCTGACAGGCCATCAATATTATCCCATTCGGCATTCAAGGTCGCCAAGCCTTCTTTGCTGATTTTCTTGGGTTGTTTGCACCCACAGCCATCGCCGGTATCCTCCCCACAGCGCTTGATTTTACTGGCGATAGGAAAGACAAACTGCCACCGATTCTCTGCCGACATGACAAGAATATGCTTATACTTGGTCTTACTAATGAGGAGTTTGCTGCATTTAATACAAACACAGCGCAAAATCTTCATAATCGTACTGAGGTATTGGATATAAAAGATCGGCTTGGCCAGTTCAATATGCCCAAAATACCCCGGCGTTTGAATATGATCTAAACCATCCGATGGGCAAATAAAACCCGGGTCTTGGACACCCATCCGGGGATCACATAAGCCCCCAATGACCGGTTTATTATTGACATAAGTATCGCGGCTGGTAATTTCTGCCATGGATGCCTTGCGTTTTTCTTCATCGGAAAGAATACTAAACTGAATACCAATAATCTTGGACGCCGTTTTCTTCTGCATAATGCCTTTTGTATTCTGAGCCATCTTTACTTCTTATATTAACATAATAATATTTAGATGGTTTTAATTCAATTTTAAGGTTATAATAAAGATTAAATGTTTTTGCATATATATTTAAAAAAAAATTGATATATTACCGATTATTACATAAATATTAAACCTTATAGACTATTAACATGGCCGCTGCTACTGTTTCCCACTCGTACAATACACGTTTTGCTGCCAAAGTGACTGATGCCACTACGTATAAAAAACCCAAACATCATAATAAAACATATAAGGAAGGGGAATCGTCGGATGAGGACTCGGATGCGGAAGATGAAATGGAAGATGAAGATGAAATGGAAGATGAAGATGAAATGGAAGATGAAGATGAAATGGAAGATGAAGATGAAGATGAAGATGAAGATGAAGATGAAGATGAAGAAATGGAAGTTGACGACGACGATGAAAATTCTGCGGACGAAGACGATATCTTATCCGAAGATGAAGACGATTTTATTGTAATGGATAATAAAAACTTGAACGATCCAGCATTTCAAAAAATGTTGGCAGAATTATTTCCTTCTAAATATATTAATAAAAAAGTAGCGGCTACACAAAAAAAAGAGAAAAAAAAAACTGAATGCTCAACGTCTGAGAAATCTCTTGCACCTAAGAAATCTCTTGCACCTAAGAAATCTCTTGCACCTAAGAAATCTCTTGCACCTAAGAAATCTCTTGCACCTGAGAAATCTCTTGCACCTGAGAAATCTCTTGCACCTAAGAAACTTATTGGACCAAATGAGTTAATTACACCTCGGACATTATTTCCACCTAAGAAATCCTCTCGGAAAAATAAATATCACGTTGTAGAAGAAGAAAGTTCATCTGCGAGTCCCAGTAAAATGTCCAACTTTAATATCATTTTTACCATTAATCCGATGAATGCTGTGAAAGATAAACCTATTGAGGATTATGAAGAATATCATTCGTCAGATGATCCAGATTATAATCCCGATGACGACGAAGAAGTGGGTGCAAGCGACGAAGAAGTGGGCGCAAGCGACGAAGAAGCGGGTACAAGCGACGAAGAAGCGGGTACGGGTGCAAGCGACGAAGAAGTGGGCGCAAGCGACGAAGAAGTGGGCGCAAGCGACGAAGAAGCGGGTGCAAGCGACGAAGAAGAGGGTGCGGGCGCAGATGCTGATTCATCTACTGGCATGGAATTGGATGTTGCTACGGATATGTTTTTAGCAGGCTTAAGCGAAGCAGGTCCAAGCTTAAGCGAAGCAAGTCCAAGTCCCAGCAAAAATAAGAAAGCCAACTCTAAAAAACTCAACGTTGTTAGTAGCGCTGTTAAACAGCAAGACCGTTTATGTAAGAAACGCAAGTTTAAGAATACCTTGAAATTTCGCACGCTCTTACAACAAAAAAACGTCATGAATGACTTGAATTATTTCCAAGAAAAAATGTCCTTGGAAGAACAAGAAACCGTCTTAAAACAAATGACGGAAATTAAATCCCTTATTGACATTGAAAAACCCTACCGCTTAGCCTTATTAGAAGCCAATATCCCAACCCGGTTCAAAGCCTCCGCCTATAACAAATTATCAACCTTGAAAAATATGGAGCCCGGTTGCAGTGAATATAACAAAATTAAACACTGGGTAGATGATTTTATGCGCATCCCGTTTAATAAATTCAACCGTTTACCTGTCACCATTGAAGACGGCATTGACAAATGCCACGATTTTATGGAACAGGCAAAAAATACCCTAGATAAAGCCGTCTATGGACTGAATGACGTGAAACTCCAAGTCATGCAAATGGTTGGTCAATGGATTACCAATCCCGATGCGATCGGCAATGCCGTGGCTATTGAAGGCCCACCCGGGACTGGCAAAACGACTTTGGTAAAAGAAGGGATCAGTAAAATTCTTAACCGTGAATTCGTATTTATTCCACTGGGCGGGGCGACCGACAGTAGTTGTTTAGAAGGGCATTCATACACTTATGAGGGCTCCAACTGCGGTCTGCTTGTGAAACAGCTGATCCAGTGTCAGAGTATGAACCCGATTATTTATTTTGACGAACTAGATAAAATCAGTGACACTCCCAAGGGTGAAGAGATTGTGGGCATTCTCACCCACTTGACCGATACTTCGCAAAATAGTAGTTTTCATGACAAATATTTTGCGGAATTTGATTTTGATTTGAGTCGCTGTGTATTCTTCTTTAGTTATAATGACCGCAGTAAAGTCAACAAGATTTTGCTAGACCGGATGCATTGTATTATGACCAAGGGTTATGAATTACCACATAAGACCATTATTGCGACGGATTATCTCTTACCGGTCATTCGCAATCAAGTGCGAATCAAAGAGGGTGAAATTATATTGCCGGAAGAGACATTGCACCATATTATTAATACACATACCCACAAAGAAGACGGGGTCCGCAATTTAAAACGGTGCTTGGAAATTATTCATACCAAACTGAATTTATATCGGTTGATGCGGCCGGATACGAACTTGTTTGAAAAGGATATGGCGATTAAAGTGGAGTTTCCGATTGCCATTACTCCGCAAATTGTGGACAAACTGATTCATAAACAGAGTGAAGGGGGTTCGTGGCAGAATATGTATATGTAGTACTTTTATAAAAAGTACGGCAAAAACTTGGAACCCGTACGGCAAGCTCACTATATAATCTATTGTTTATTGTTTTATTGTTTTTTTTTTATTTTTATTTTTATTGTTTTTTATTTTTTTTTTTTTTTTTTTTTTTTTTTTTTTTTTTTTTTTTTTTTTTTTTTTTTTTTTTTTTTTTTTTTTTTTTATTTTTTTTTTTTTTTTTTTTTTTTTTTTTTTTTTTTTTTTTTTTTTTTTTTTTTTTTTTTTTTTTTTTTATTTTTTATTTATTATTTTTTATTTATTATTTTTTATTTAT
>Ga0209086_10000126_pt1 | contig 66866 bp, 72 predicted proteins | sample M_130207_XF_Meta_FD_187312 | JGI IMG/M metagenome (GOLD analysis project Ga0209086, IMG submission 187312) | Freshwater microbial communities from Lake Montjoie, Canada to study carbon cycling - M_130207_XF_MetaG (SPAdes) (version 2) | ecosystem: Environmental > Aquatic > Freshwater > Lake... | reverse complement strand
AAATATGAAAATCAGTTAGGTAAATTAGAATATATAGCATCTTGTGGTCACAATAATTGTGTTACATTAAAAGAATTTATTAATGGAAATGGTAAAAAATGTAGAAATTGTGCTTTAGAAATTCCAACATATGAATCAGTTGTAAAAAAATTTTCAGATAAAAATTGTATTGTTACGATGAATAAAGAAGAGTTTATTCAAAATTATAAAAATAATAATTGTAAAATAAAATATAACGCTTCGTGTGGTCATGAAAATATTGTAAGTTATAAAAATTTTTCAACATTAAATCAAGGAATAAATTGTCCAAGATGTGTAAATATAAACGCAGGTATTAAATTAAAAGAATTGTATTCTAATGATAATAAATTGTCTTCATTACAACAAGAATTAAAATGTATTAATTATATTAAAGAATTAATAGGAGATTATTTTACTACAATTAAATCGTTTGATGGTTGTAAAGCAGACGTTGTGATACAAAAATTTGAAGAAATAGAAGATTTATGGTTAGGTATTCAAGTAAAAACTACTAATAAAAAAACAGATAGAAATCAGTATTATTTTAGATTAAATAATGGAGAATATGATGATTGTTTATTATTATGTATTTGTGATGAAGATAAAAAATTATGGTTAATACCATATGAAGAAGTTAAAGGATTAAAAACGATTGGAATAGCACAAAAATCAAAATATAATAAATATGAAGTAACTAAGGAAAATTTGGTTGAACAATTAAACTATTATTACACGTTAATAAATAAGTTCGAGTTTAAAATTTTAGATACACCAATAAGTAAGACACAACAACAAGAACAAGAATATCGTAAAATAAGAGAATCAACAATTAATTTTATAGAATTTAAAAATAATGAAATGGAGGGGTTAGTTTATGATTTTATGATTGGTCCTAAAAAAGTTCAAGAAAAGGTAGGTTCAATACTTCATAATAATGAGAATTCATATATGTTTATTTTATCAAAATATGATTGTAGAATAAATGGAAAATGTAAAAATAGATGTTATTACGAAGGAGATAATGATTTATATTGGTTAAATTGTAAAAATGGTAAATTTTATGTAATACCAGAAAAAGTATTATTGGAAAAAGGTTATATAGGTAAAGAATCTATAAAAGCAAGATTATTTGTGTCTCCAACAAACATGAATACTGAATGGTGTGATGACTATTTATTTGATTACAATAATGTAGATAAAGAGAGATTACTCAACATAATTGAATTACCAATAAGTGTATAAAAAATAGATATTAAATACATATAATAATTAAAAGTGTAATATATTATGTAATTTATAATAATAAAAATATATTATTATTATAAATGTCAGGATATTCAAGAAATTATCAAGAATATTTAGCTTCTAAAACATGTTGTATTACAAGAACACAAGGTCCTGTCGGTCCATTAGGTCCAACAGGTTCAAATGGTGCTATTGGTCCGATGGGTGTAACTGGTAGCAACGGCAATACGGGTGCTACAGGACCAACTGGAAGAAGTTGTCTGGGTCCTACTGGTCCTCAAGGTCCAGTCGGTCCTTCTGGTGGTCCTACAGGAAACACAGGTGCTACGGGTGCGACTGGTCCTCAATCCATTTCAACCACAATAATCCCCCTAACTTTAACGTCAAACACCATTTCTATAACTCAATCTTCAAGTGTTGGACAATATTCGCTTAATTTATCTGCTGGCTCGCCTTTAAGCGCTATTACTTTTACTAGTTTTTCAACAGGTTATCAAGCACTTATTTATATAACTGGACCGGGGACAATTAGCTATCCATTAACTGGAGTTACTTTTTTAAATTTCAGTTCAGCACAAGGAATAATAAATCGTGCTATATTAAAACTATATAATGATGGAAGTAATAAATACGGCGAACTTATTCAATTCAACACTTAATTATATTTTATGATTGAATCTATATATTTTTTATCATAAACACCTATTTTTGTGGTTCTATCCCAATCACTATAGTTAACTAATACTCTTTCATCTTCTACAATTATACTTAAACAATATTCAATAGGCTCTCCTTCAAATTTAAATGGCGCCGAGTATCTTAATAAATTCATATCTTCATCAAACACTACAAACATATGATAATAATGTCTTGGAGTTTCATACGAAACAACATGAACAACAAACCAAATTTCAATTTCGTCCATAGTAATTGTAATATTATTACTACTTTCATCTAAATTTGTTGTTTTTACGTATTTATAACCACACGTAGAACCTCTAACATTTTTAAAAATATTAGGCATATTCTTATTTGTAACAATATTAAGCTTATTTTGTGTTTCATCTATTTTACAAATTTGTAATGGAAACCATTTATAAATAATGTGTGTCTCTTTTTTGTAATCAGCAAAAACCCAATTTTTTTCACAACCACTATTACAAAAAGAAGGAGTTATTTCATTATATATAAATTTATTTGATTCTTTATCATATATTCCAGAAACGATACCAATAGTATTATTTTTATGATAACCGGTTCCAATCATTTTTAAAAGTTTGTTATTATTTTGAGGTTCGTTATAAATTCGAACATCTTCTATACCAACATATCTTCTCTCTTCAAACTCATAATCAACCCATTTTTGAGATACAATATTTAAATTATTATCTAGTTCAAGATATTTATTTAAGGTTATAATATGATTATCGCAATCTAAATAATTTCCTGTATTTGTAATATTATAATTAACATATCTTACATTCATAATATAACCTGTATCTGTGTTTGGAATAAGACAACTAGAGGAAGAATTAAATTTAACCAAACTATTATTTACATTTTTAACTATTTTTCCTGATAAGTTTATTACATTTAAAGGTTTTAAAATATAATGATAAAATTTCATATTTTCAAGCAAATTCGCGTTTAAAGAATTATCGTTTGAATTATTTAAAACTGTAATGACTTCATTATTTATATCTTTTACGCCCAAATATGCTGCTATAATTGTAAATTCATAATCTATTTTATAAGTATAAATGTCATTATGTAAAAATAAGTAGTCGTCTTTATCCGTTGCGTTTTTAATAGAATCTTTTGCTAATAAATAAAATACTTTTGATAATTTATGTTTCGAGTGAAGCCTATAATAATTAATAATTTCATATAAATTTTCAACTCTTTTTGGTAAATAATCATACGCCTCCATCCAATAAAACATCGCTTTTTCTATTTCATTTAATTTTTTATAACATAAACCTATACGATAATAACTATACCAAATTTCTTGTTCCCAACCACCAATTTCAATTCGCTTTTTATAAGTTTCGATTGCTTCATTTATTTTCCCAAAGTCATTATAACTATTTGCCAAATAAAAATAATAACGTCCATTATTTGGTTCTTCAATTATACCATTTAATAAAAGATTAATATCTCTTTCATATTTATTCTGTTTGCTTCCACCATCTCCATAATCAAGTATAAAAAGTTGATTTTTTTGTATTTTACCTATTTTTATGTTTGGTGGTGTTGACATATATTCATGTGTAACACCAATATATTGATAATTACTTCTGTTTTGTATAATTCTCATATTTTGGTAATAAAAATCATCATTTCCTTGTAAAATATAAAAACTATCACACGAGTGTAGTATATTTTTATCAAAGTTATTTACTTGTAATACCATATCAGCATCTAAAAGCAATACAAAATCAGACATACCTAAACAAGATTTTAACGCAAAATTTCTATTATGTGCAAAATTAACGAATTGTTCATAAACAATAATACCACTAATATTTTTACTTTGAAAATATGTTTCTATTATATCAATGGTGTTATCTGTAGACCCTGTATCACAAATACAATAACAATCAATAATGGTTGATACAGATTCAAGTAATCGTAAAATTATTTTACTTTCATTTTTAACAATCATGTTTAAACACAAAGACGGTGTTTTAATATTTTGTGTGTATTCCATTAATTATACATAATCTACATTTGTTTAACTTTGTTTTAACTTAATTATAATACTTATTCACTAAAAAATTTAATATAATAAAATATATTATATTATAATAAAAATGGCTTTTACTAGATTTAATTATGATGCTTGTAGAACAAAAAAACAGTTACAACAATCAACTGATCCAGGCAGATGGATTTTAGATGTTCCTGGTAACGGTGCTTATCCTTGTTATATTGAAGACCCACAAATTAGAATTCAAAAATGGGGTGCTAATTTAAGAACTAATACAATCAACCTAGAAAGTGACCTTTTAGGAGTGAATAGATCATTAAGTAGAGATTGTTTAGGAAAAGATAATTTTCAAAACTTTAATGTTCCCAATAAACCAATACAATACCCAAGTTGTAGTAAAGTAACAACAGAACAATCAAGAGCAACAAATCCAGCATGGTGGTATCGTGATTTAGAACAGGTTGATTGGTATTACCCTCCATTAAATCCCCAGGAAAATGTTTGTTTGCCTTTTTTAAATAATCTAAATACACGAATTTTAGAAAAAGATTATTTTGTTCCAAAAAGAGATTGTTTAATCACAGAAGCAAATAATCGTTTGCCTACAAATGTTATTAGTGGTAGTTATGTAGGCGGACCAAATACTTGTGCTCAAAATAATTCATGCTCTAAGCCGATGACCAAAATGAATTAATTAAACAAAAATAATTGTAAATTACTAAAGTAATAAATAAAAATAATATTTTAATTACAAACAATAAAATAAAAAATACTTTATATAAATATATAATATGGAATTAGCAATCCCTTTAATCGCATTAGGTGGTATGTATGTTATATCAAATCAAAATAATACTAATAATAATATACAAGACAAAGTAACAAAAATATCAAAAGAAAAATTTACAAATATGGGACGACAAGCGAATTATTTACCTAACACAAATATCCCCCCGCAAAATTACCCAGTTATAAATATCAATCAAGCAAACGATACTGTTCAACAATATCCAAATCCAAATCAGGCAACAGATAAATATTTTAACCAAACGAATTACGAGAATAAGGCAAACATGGGTGTATCTGTAGGAAATACACAGCAAGAAATATATTCATTAACAGGTAATTATTTAGATTCTACACAGTTTAACCATAATAATATGGTTCCTTTTAATGGTGGCAAAGTTAGAGGAAACACATATAATATGGATAGAGCAGAAAATTTTTTAGATAATATGGCTGGATCTGGTTCTCAAATAATAAAGAAAATTGAACAAGCGCCTTTGTTTAAACCAATCGATAATATGACATATGTAAATGGTGCTCCAATAAATACAGATTTTTATCAATCAAGAGTGAATCCTGGAATGAGAAACCATGAGGCAAAATTATTCGACAGTATAATGGTGGGACCTGGATTAAACCAAGGGTTTTCTTCTGAAGGTACCGGTGGTTTTAATTCTGGTATGGAAGCACGTGATAAATGGTTACCTTATACTGTGGACCAATTAAGAGTTGAAACAAATCCAAAATTAGAATATAGTTTGGCAAATCATGAAGGTCCTGCCGGAGCATTAGTTAAAAATTTAGGTATTATTGGTCGTGTAGAAAAACAAAACCCTGATACATTTTTTATTAATACACAAGACCGTTGGCTAACTACAACAGGGCTTGAAAAAGGTAACACTTTAAGGTCTATTCAAGAAATGGGGGTTGTCAAACGTAATGATGTTCTTTCTGACTATAAAGGACCTGCTGGAAATGGTGTAAAACAAGCAGGTATGGCACCCACTTCTTATGAACCCGTTAAACGCACACAATTAGCAACAAATGATATCAATCACTCAACAGCAGTAGGCCGTGGTCCAATTACAGATGGTGAAAATTATCTTCGTAGTCATACAAATTATACAAATCATAGATCAAGTGTGAATCAACCAGAGACTATTAGAAGTGGTTTTAGTGGTGCTATTGGTGCTGTTATTGCTCCTTTATTAGACTTCTTAAAACCAACACGTAAAGAAGAAACAACTAATAATATTCGTATTTATGGAGAGGCTACAAGTTCGGTTCCACAAAGTTATGTTATGAATATGAATGATACCACACCTACTACTATTAAGGAAACAACAGTATATTCTCCCAATTTCTTCATCAACAATCAAAAAGAAGGTATCTATGTTAATAACGAAACACCAGGTGAAATGACACAGCGAGATACAACAAGTATTAGTTATACTGGTAGTTCAGGTGGTGCCGCAACTCACTATGGAGACATGAGTTATGCGGCTGCTTATAAACAACATAATAATGATATTAAAAGTGCTACTATTAATAACAGAACAAATGTAGGTGGAACCCAAATATTTAATCAGCAAATGAATGTAGATTGTAATAAACAAGACACAACAAGATATGATTGTAGAATGAATCCAGCTAATTCAAAAATTACATCAACATCTCCTTCTGTTCAAACATATGGTGCGATTAAAGCACCTCAATATTACAACGAGTGTATTAATTGTGAAAGAAACACTCCTGACATATTAAATGCATTTAGAAATAATCCATATACACACTCTTTAACAACATCTGTCTAATTTTAAGGATGAATCTCACGTCGTATTCGAATCGTTTTGTCTATCTAAAGGGTTAAATATATAATTAATTAGGTAAATAACTTCTTCTTTAGTAAATTCATCACTTTCGTAAGCAAAGTGAAATTGTGGCATAGTTTCAGTTGATTTTGTACGAAGTATACCAAATATTTCTTGTTTTAAACTAGATTTATGACAATAATAAATGCTATTAAAAACAGATGGAATACGTGTAGAAGAATTATACTTTGAATGTGACGCAAATAATTGTCTAAAATCTAATGTTTGATAACCCTTATCGTTTAGAGTTAGGTCTTTATGAAAATAAGTGCTATTTTCTTTATTTTCTATTTTTTTTTCAAAATATATTGGTGTTTTACGGAAACTACTATCAACGAATTTGAAATGAAAATCTTTTAGTTTATCATTCTTATCACAAATCTCTCCATCTTCAAACAAAAAGACAAATTTGGATTTTTTTGGTGGTTCTATATCATATGATAACCACATTAACAAACTGGAAAATACAGTAATTTCTTCTTCATTATATAAAATTGTAAGTTCTCCATATTTAATTGGCATACAATACAAGTATTATGAAATTATATTTAATATGAAGCAAATAAATATAATAATATTAATAATATTAATTATATTTATTTGCTTAGGGATAAGGGTATACAATAAATAAAAAAAACTTAAAAAGTTTAACAATATATAATATATATTATATAATGTTAAAACAAACATATCCAAAATGCCATAACACATTTATAAAATGGTGTAATTCCAACAAATCATATATGAATAATTATAAACAACTTGGCTCACCAAGGCCCTTTGATGTATCTTTAAGAGATGGGTTACAGTCATTAAAACCAGATGATATTGAAAAATATAAAATTTCTTTAAAAAAGAAATTATATTATGATATTTATTTTACACATTTTCCAGAAAATATTGAAGTCGGGTCAGTTGTATCAAAAAATGTATTGCCTGTTTTAGCAAATTCTATGGATTTATTTGATTATATTGAAGTTAAATCTGGTATTATAAGGGAAGATATGTTAAAACCTAATAATTACATTTTAATACCCAATTCAAAAAAATTAGAAACCGTAATAAGAAAATCATATTTAAAAAATTTTTCTTTTATAACCTCTGTATCGAATAATTTTCAAGAAAAAAATACAAAAAAAAATTTGGATGAAACACGAAAAGATATATTAAATATGATTCTCATGTTAGACAACGAGAGAAACCAAAAAGAAATAGAAAAAGACAATTATAATATTAAATTGTATATTTCATGTATAAATGAGTGTCCAATTGATGGTAAAATAGATAACGATTTTATTGTTCACGAAATATTAAAATATAGTAAATTTAATATCGATAATTTTTGCTTATCAGATACTTGCGGAACGTTAGAACTCGACGATTTTGAATATATAGTAGATACGTGTAATTATTTTGGATTACCATTTTCAAAAATGTCGTTACATTTACACGTTAAAAATGAAAGAAAACATATCGTAAAACAAATAATACAAATGGCTATATCAAAAAAAATAAACATGTTTGATGTTTCAATATTAGAATCTGGCGGTTGTTCTGTTACAATGAACAAAAATAATTTGACACCTAATTTATCGTATGATTTATTTTATGAATCAATCGTTGATTATATCGAAAAAAAAAATAATTAATTACGTTATAATAAAATATAAAAACACTTTCTTATTATTAATAAGTTTATTAATATGATATTAAATATTCATTCCTCAATAAAAGAAAAATTACAATACTTTTACTCTACACGTAAAATACCTAATATAATTTTTCACGGTCCATCTGGAAGCGGTAAAAGAACAATAGTTCACGAATTTATTCAAAATATATATGAAAATAATAGAGAGAAAATTAAATCACTCGTAATGTATGTAAATTGTGCGCACGGTAAAGGAATAAAATTTATAAGAGAAGAACTTAAATTTTTCGCAAAAACACATATTAACTCAAATGGTGGTGATATATTCAAAAGTATTATTTTATTAAACGCTGATAAACTTACTATGGACGCACAGTCTGCTTTGCGAAGATGTATTGAACTTTTTAGTCATAATACTAGATTTTTTATTATAGTAGAAGATAAATATAAATTATTAAAACCCATTCTTTCAAGATTTTGTGAAATATATGTTTCTGAACCGTTATACAATAACAACACAATTAATTTATACAAATATAACTTAAACCAAACTTTTAATATGTTTGATATTAAAATAACTCGGTTTGACTGGTTAAAAAAAGATTTGATGAAATTAGTTAATGTAAAAATAAAACTAGACGAGTTAATAGAAAAATCCATTAAAATATATGAAAAAGGCTATAGCGGAATAGACATAATTAATTTATTAGAAACCCCAAATATATTTCAGCAAATTTTACCAAATAATAAAAAATACGAACTTTTAATTGCCTTTAATAAAGTAAGAAAAGAATTTAGAAATGAAAAATTGTTAATCTTGTTTATATTAAATTTTGTATTTTTAAGTTCAAATTTATCTTTAGAAAATATTAGTTTTATGTAAATGGACGACTTTAGTGTTAGTACACTTCATGAATCACGTAATGAATGGGCTTCAAGATTAATAACAATTTTAACACCTTTATTGATAGATGGATACAAATCAATTTTAGATGAGGCTTATAAATTATGTCTAGAAAATGGTGAGTTAGACAAATATCTTATGACATTTCAAAATTTTGTATCAAGAGTTCCCAAATGGAATCCAACAATTATTGAAAATGAAAAAAAGAGAATTTGTGACAAATCAGGTTGTTCTTATTTAGAAGATTTAGTTACTTGTGTTCATATTATTCAACTAAAAATATTGACTGCTATGAGAGTTGGACAAAAACAAAAAAAAATAGATATAAACATCCCAAAATTGGAAGACTTTATACACAAAGTGTATATTAACATCGCAAGAAAAGTATATAAAAATGTATATTTATTTGAAATGAATATTCCACCCCTTCAAATACAAAAACATAATCGTGAACTTGAAATTATTGTTCAAGAATGTATATTAAACACTTTAAGAGAAAATATTCCTGTTGAGATGATTTTAAAGGCTTATATGGACGAAACAATCGAAGAAAATGTTACTGAAGAAATTAAAGAGCAATATTTAGATCAACCAATAGCAGTTGAAAAGTCAGAAAGTGAATTAACGAACAATAATTCCAATTTTACAAATACAAATACCAACACATTATCACAACTAAATGAGCAAAAACTAAGTTTTAATAATATTGATTATGTTCGTGATGAAAATAATAATGAAATTATTGTGGATGCACCAAAAACTATTACGCGATTAGAAGAAATTAGTGAAATGAGAAACCAACAAAGAAAAGAGGAAGAGGAAGATGAACCTATTAAATTAAATATTAGCGATCAATCGGTAAGCCTTGATAATTTAGATCTTCAGGTAATTTCAGAATCAGAAATGAAATTGCTCCCTGATTTGTTAATAGATGATATTGAAATTTTAGATTAATTTGCGTAAAATTATAATAAGAATATCCGCATTATATTTTAAATGGATAATATTTTTATTATAGCAGGTGTCGTTGCTTTTGTATTTTTATTAGCAAAATTTATAGAAATGAGATTTGTAGAAAAAGATAATAAACCATTAAAACTTCTTGTTCGTGATGCTTTATTAGTTTACTTTAGTGTTGTAATAGGATATTATATTATTGAACAATTAAATCCTGTCACAGTTCAAAATGTAGGAGGTGGTGTTGCGAGCGCAACCCCTGTTTTTACTAATAACCCTGAATTTTAAATTATTTACACCGTTGAAGATTTAAAATTATAAAAATTATAAATTTTATAATTTTAAATAAGTATTAACCCTTTTTTATTTTTATCTCCCAGTCCAAACCTTTACAATATATTTTGGTAATCTATTATTAGATATATCTTGTTCATATGATTCATAACTATAACCCCAATTTTGATATTTAAATATTGATCCAAATAACGATTTTATCTTATTTAATTTATTATATTCTGTACAAAACAAACATCCAAATATTCTTTCTAAACAGCATCTATCGGCTCTACACGAAACTGATTTTATCATATTTGTAATGCTATATTTCATGTCAAGATACTTTAAAAAATCTAAATTTATATAACTTTGGACACCAAATACTCCACGCCAATTTTGTTTATTAATATTCATATTAATAACCATTTCATTGGTTTTATTTAATTGGGTTTGAATATTATAATTGTTTTTTAAATTGCTTGATATTCTAATTGTGTTTTGAACATTTTCTTTATCCGCTGGAAAATGCCATAATGGCAATACTTTTATTTTATTAAATTTTTCAAAATGAATTCTTTTATGAAAAAACACACTATCGTGAATTATTACAGCATTCTTAAAAAATGCGTATTTTAAAAAATAATAATATGGTAATAATTCACCTCTTCCTGGAAATTCGGATTGAATAATTACTATGTTTTTATAATCATAATCAGCATTTACAAATGCTTGATTACTATTATCATCTATTATGACTATTTTTCTAAAAGGATAAAAACGCCTAATACACCTAACACAATTATTCCAATATTTATTTGTTTTTTCAGAATTTACGTGTCTCGTTATTATAAACCCATAATCGCTAATATCCATATTAAATAATTATATTATTTATAATTATTTAAAAATAAATACTTTTACTAAAATATTGTTAGTTATGTATTATGAAATTACTGAAAAACAATTAAATAATATTCCATTTGATAGTTTTTTTAATAATATTATTAATGAAGCAGAATTTAAAGGAGCGCCAGGAAAAGAACACTATCGTTTACTATCCTATTTTTCAACTTTATTTGATAATCGAAATATATTAGATATAGGCTCGCATAAAGGTTGCTCTGCTCTTGCGCTATCATATAATACCACAAATACTATATATAGTTTCGATATTGTTGATAATATAAACCCTATCATTAAATTAATTGAAAATATTCATTTTCATAAAGAAAATATTCTTGATGAAAACATAGCAGATAAATGGAAAGATATAATACTTTCTTGTCCATTTATTTTTATGGATGTAGATCCACATAATGGACAAATGGAATTAGAATTTTATAACTATTTAAAAAAAATAAATTACGGTGGGTTTGTTATTTTTGATGATATATGGTATTTTAACGATATGAGAAATATTTTTTGGTATAAAATTCCATATGAAGAAAGATATGATTTAACACATATTGGTCATTGGTCTGGAACAGGAATTGTAAGTTTCAATACAAATATAACATTTCCAAAAAATGATAACACCAACTGGACACTTGTCACCGCATATTTTAATTTAACAAAATGCCCAGACGCTAGTTCTGAAATATTAAAAAGAGACGAAAATTATTATTTAAATAGTTCTATATCAACACTGTCTCTTCCATATAATTTAATTATTTATTGTGATAAAGAAAGTTTGTATGCTATACAAAAAATAAGACCAGAATTTTATTCAGATAAAACAAAATATATTGTTTGTGATTTTGATGAATTTCAATTTAAAAAAGGTAACGCATATTTAAATGAAAAATTCAAAGATTATCGGGGAATTATTATTGAAAATCGTAAAAAGAATCCATATAATGTTGATAATAGAAATACAGCTAGTTATTACCTATTTTGTATGTCTAGATATTTAATGTTAAAGGATGTTATTGAAACAAACCCTTTTGAGTCATCACATTTTGCGTGGATAAATTTTTGTATGGAAAGAATGGGGAGTCAAAATTTAATACGATTAGACGAATGTCTTTCTGTAAATCGAGACAAATTTTCAACTTGTTATATTGATTATATCCCTGAAGAGTTGGTTAAAAATACAAATGAATATTTTAAATGGGGTAGATGTAGTATGTGTAGTGGGTTTTTTACTGGAAACTCAAATTATATGTATAAAGTATGTGATTTAATAGAGGACAAATTTTTACACTATTTAAAATTAGGTTATGGTCATGCTGATGAACAATTATATAGTCCTGTTTATTTTGAAAATCCAGAATTATTTGAACATTATTACGGAGATTACCAACAAATGATTACAAATTATAAATATATATATGATTTACCAGACCCACCCATTTACAATTTTATTACAAATAGTTACAATAACGGTAACTATATAAAATGTTATCAAGCGTGTAAGTTTGTTTTTAGGTCTTATTGTTTGGAAAAATGTCAAATAAGTGACTTTTATTTAGAAAAACTATATTATTTTTATATGAACTGTAAAAAATATTGCTATAAACAAAAACAAAATAATTTATATGTTTAATTATTTGTAATTAAGTCAAGTGAATTTTGTAAATCGTAAGGGTATTCGGAACTAAATATCATCCTTTTACCTGTTAAAGGGTGATTAACCTCTAACTGCTTAGCGTGTAACCACTGATGTTTTAATTCAAGACGCGCAGCAATTCCTCGGTCAGAACCATAATTAAAATCACCAACAAGTGGATGATTTATATTAGAAAAATGTAATCGAATCTGATGTGTTCTTCCGGTTTCAAGGTTTATTTCAACCAGCGAAACTGTAGGAAACAGGTTTAATTCTGGAAAAATCCTTAATGTTTTGTAGTTAGTAGTGCTTGGTTTTCCTTCAGGCATTACATCAAACGAGTAATCTTCATCATAAATACGACCAATAGGGTCATATATTGAACCCGATATTTCTCCTATATTTCCTTCTACTAATGCGTGATATATTTTTGTAACTGTGCGATATCTAAATTGGTCCTTTAAATTTTTGTATGCGAATTCGTTTTTTGCTAGAACCATTATTCCAGATGTTCCAACGTCTAATCTATGAACAATACCATCTTGATCCGGATTTTCATTTTTATAAAGTTTATAACCACAAGCATTTAATAATTCAACAATCGATGGACCATACCAACCTGTGCTGTTATGTGAAGCTATGTTCGCAGGTTTATCAATAACTATAATATATTCATCTTCATACAGAATTCTCAAATTATCATAATAATTTCTTGCCATGTTAAATTTTCTAAATAAATACAACAAAACAAACACTAATAAAAATATTACTACATAATTATAATACGAATACATTTTATATAATAAAATGCGATATATTTTATATTTTATATTTTAAATATAAAATATAATATGGATATTCTTTTTATAATACATTTATCTCTAACATTTACATTATTAACAATACCATTTTGGCCATTAAATTATTTAAAATATGGTGTATATATTCCATTAATAATATCAATAATATGGTTATTTTTTAACGGATGTCCTTTAACAAACATTCAAGATATCGACAGTGATAGTTTTACACAAGAACTTTTAAAACCATTCATTCCAAATATAACAACAAAACATACAGAGCATTTTAATACATTCCTTTTATTATTTATAACTGTTATTGGGTTTTATCGTTTAAGAGGTGATAATACTGTATTAAGTAGTGACTCTATATTCAATAACAATAATATTACAACAGAAATTTAAAAATAAACTGGAACCGAATCAATATCTATAACATCATCCGGAATTTCCCCTTTAAAATTGGAAAACGCTTTAAATTCTGGTCTTTCTAATTGTGCTTGTGGACTATGATTATGAACGCATCGAGCAATCATTTTATATAATTTAAAATCAGGATATCTATCAGCACCATTATTTTTATATAGCATGTTAACCCCCTTATCATCAAGACACCATTCAACTACAAGTCGTTTAATAGGATCACATTTTTCTAATTCTTTAATTTCTTCAATATCTTCAATTAAATAATCAAAAATAGAACACGCCAATCTACAAATATCAAAACTAAAATTAGGTTCTAAACGTGGTTTTTTGTCGTTAAAATAAGGTTCTGTGTTATATTGACTAGCTGCGTCATTTCCCAATTTAAAACTGTCACTACAAAAAACATTACCGTTAAATTTATAAATACTTCTCCCAAAATCAATAATTTTAAATATTCTTCCAAACGTAGGAACCTTATAATATTTCTTTTTATAACAATAATATATGTGTTTTTTAGTTGTATTTACATACATTACATTATTTGTATGAAGGTCATTATGTGTAAAAGAAAATGCTTTTTGATATGTAATTAATATCATAATTATTTGCATAAAAGCAGAATACCATTCTTCCGCGGTTAATTCATTCGTTAAAATAAGGTCATCAAACGTGTTTTCACAATTTTCCATACAAATTACTTGAACTGGGAATTTTGGAATAGTTGCTTCAATTACTTCTTCAGGAATTTCTTCATCACTGTCGACTTCTTCCCATTCTCCATCGTCATCATCACAATCGTTATCACCGTCGTGATCAAGATCGTTATTGTCGTTGTCTTCGTGTTGAGAGTCGTCTACAATATTTTTATCATTATTTTCTTTATTGTTATAATTATTACAATTATTACAATTTTCATTACTATTATCAGAAGTATGTGACGTTCGTGAAGAGCATGTGGAAGAAGATTTTAATGTTTTCGTTTGTTTGTCAGAAAATTCTGTAATGTTTGTATTTGTTATATCGATTAAATCCATAGACAAGTCTTTTAAATCGTGTAAATTAATATGATTAGTATCATCATAAAATATATTTTCATAAATTTCATTATCGATTGATTTAATAGAAATATTCGATTTTGCTGTGCTATTGTGCTGTATCGTAATAGGCTTTAATTTTTGGCTTTCTTCGTTGTTAAATAAATATTCATATTCATCTATTTTAAAAAGAATATTTTTGTTTTTATTAAAAAATTCTGAATGTACCAAATATTCCAAATCATCAAAAACATTTAATTTGTAATTATTTTTTATTGCCAAAAAAGAACCATAAAAATCGATTCCATGAATAAATTTATTATAAGAAATAAGATTACTTGATAAAAAGACAAAAAAACTATCTACATATGCTGAATTATTAACATCAATAAATTTACTATTTGTATTCGTTTCATTTGATTCGATATGCGGCAAAACGAATAATTTTGGATCTTCTACATTATATTTTCCTATCAAATATTTGTAAGGGTCCAATAAAGGTGCCATTTTTACAAATATATTTTTGTTTTTTGTTTTTTGCGTTTCAATATTTTTTAATTTACACAAAAAACTATTATTATCGTGTGCTTTTTCAATATTAGAAATATGCCACTTATGATTTAAATTTATATTATTGTAATTTGTTTCGTTTAATGAAAAAAATCGTTGATATATTGGGATATAATTTTGTGGTTTAGAGAGAAAAAGATTTTTAGGGTCTTCTAAACTTTTTAAAAGTTCTTGGTTCTTTCTTTTTTGATAATTAATAGTTATCATCTTTGGCTAATTAATATATAAATTATATCTAGTTTTAACTTATTATTTTCATATTTCATATTTCTTAATGTTTTGTTTTAATTATTTATTTTATATTTTTTCAATTAATGCGTAAAATATAATAAATTATAGTTTATAAAATAAATAATAATGACTTTAGAATTAAAAAAATTTGATATGAAAAATATTAGTTTCAAACCAAATGAAAATAAAGGACCAGTTGTCGTCTTAATTGGTAAGCGTGATACCGGCAAATCTTTCTTAGTAAGAGATTTATTGTATTATCAACAAGAAATACCAATTGGAACAGTTGTATCCGGAACAGAAGAAGGTAACGGATTTTACGCAAAAATGGTGCCAAAATTGTTTGTTCATAATGAATACAACACCGCTATTATAGAAAATATTTTGAAACGACAACGCACCGTTTTGAAACAAATTAAAAAGGAAATGGAAACTTACAAACGAAGCACAATTGACCCAAGAGCATTTGTTATTTTAGATGATTGCTTATATGACGCTACATGGACTAGAGATAAGATGATGCGTCTTCTATTTATGAACGGGAGACACTGGAAGGTAATGTTAATCATCACAATGCAATATCCCTTAGGAATACCTCCTACTCTTCGCACCAATATCGACTATGTTTTTATTTTAAGAGAAAATTATATCGCAAATAGAAAAAGAATCTATGAGAATTATGCTGGAATGTTTCCAACATTTGAGTCTTTTTGTCAAGTAATGGACCAATGCACAGAAAATTATGAGTGTTTAGTGATAAATAACAACTCAAAATCGAATAAACTACAAGACCAGGTATTTTGGTATAAGGCTGATTCGCATGGTGACTTCAGATTAGGGTCAAAAGAGTTCTGGGAATTATCAAAAGGATACAACTCTGACAACGATGGAGAGAAATATGACCCTGCTGCTGCTAAAAAACGAGGCGCTGGACAAAAAATTAGCGTGAAAAAGGCTAATAAATGGTAAAATATCTTGCTTTTAAAATTAGAAAGCAAGATTTACAATACCGCTTTTAAATTTTAAAAGCGGTTTTATAAAAAATTGATTTTATTTATTATAAAATAAATAAAATTACATTACATAATGAGTTTATTTACACGAAATTTCGATGAGTTATTATATTTATCTAGCAAAAAAGACCTTATTGTGAGACATTTGAAAAAAAATTATAAAGAAAATATCCATTACGTTATTGATAGAAATAAAAATAATAATAAACACGGAGGTCAAAACAAAATAGAATATTATCTTACAGAAGAAGCATTTGAACTATTGAAAAACTCTTATAATTTGAGAAACAGATATATCGTAAATGTATCAGACAACGTAAAACAAATTAATGCAATATGTATGTGCATTGAAAACCAAACTATAGGATTTATTGAAAATTCATATAAGGATATTTTAGAACTAAAAAGACAGTTTATGATTGGAAAATATAGAACTGATTTGTATTTTATAGATTATAAATTAGTAGTTGAATGTGACGAATTTAATCATAAAGATAGAAACCCTGAGGAAGAAAAAATAAGAGAAGAATATATATTATCGTTAGGAAATAAAATAATTAGATACAACCCTAATGGAGAAGAGTTCGACTTATCTAATGTGTTGAAAGAAATAAATAAAATAGTGTTTTTAAGAAATTAGCATTTACATCTACATTTCCATTTATTACAACTTACACAATAAAAGTTATTAGATAATTTGATAAATTCGTATTTTGGAGTTTCACACATACATATATTTATTATCATAATACCACATTTACATGGTTGTCTATTTTTTTCTTCCTCCTCTTTTCTAACTCTTTCTTCTTCTTTTTCTTTTAATGTTTCTCTCCATTTTCTTTCTTGTTCCTTTATTAAATGTTCATTTATTTCTTGTTCTTGTCTTTCATTTTCTATTTTTTCTTGTTTTAACCTTTCATAGTATAAATTTCTTTTTATATTTTCATAGTCAACACAAAAATCACATTTATAATTTCTTACACATTCAATAGTTATATTTCCTTCTTCGTCAATAATTTCGCCAGAATTTATTTTATTTATTAAATCTTCCGCATTTATTTCTATCCAAGGTTCAGGTCTGTTTTCCTCCATTGTTTTATTTTTATAACATATCTCAAATATATATTTTATTTTATCATTTTCTATTAACGCTACATCAGCACTTTTTTTAGAATTATTATGAATAAATTTATATTCTATAAAACCCTTTGTATTTTCATTATATTCTTCATATATGTCATAATGAATGCATTCATTATAACCCAAATTTCTTTGATGACAATATTTACATTCTCTAGTAATACTAATATTTTTTTTATTATCCAATAAAGATTTCATTAACATTTTTGCGTCTTTATGGATTTGACTTTCATTAGGTTTATCATAATATAAACAAGGATTATCTGATTTATAGTGAGCAAAATGAGGTTTTTTTATTAGACCCTTTTTAAAAATTACATATTTATCACACGAAGGACATTTATATTTATTTTTTCCTTTACTCGCCATTTGAGGATACTCATAATCATTTGTAAATTTATTTATTGCTCCCATAGAAAAATGATTAGACATATTAGTTTTAATACTATATTTATATTTATATTTATATCAATTTTACAGAAAAAGTAATGGTGTTGTAAAATAAAATTGAATTACTTTAATGCTGATATAATTAAAGTAATCTTACATACATAATAACAACTAGTTCAAAATGGGAAACGAATATTTCATTACTATTATTAACGAATCTCCTCTTCCAGTTAATGTGGAAACATGGCAAAGTTTGTGTTTTGGCCTTAGTGAAATGAAAAGTATTTTAATAAAACCAGGTGAAAGACAAATTATGGCATCCGAAACAGGTGAGTGGTTTATTAATACGTTTATTTTTGATAACGCGATGTGCGATGAATGGATAAAAGCAGGATACACACCAGGTAAAGTATTGGGTAAATTTAGGTCTGAACCAGCAATACGAGGAGAAAACACCTGGTTGTTCGATGACGATTTTAAAATTGTCTGTTCTAATGGAATAGCAAAATTTTCAAAAAGATAATAGTTTTGTAATTTATAATTAAAACGTAATAAAAATATGATTAAAATGTATAAAATGGAAATTGTAGACAAATATAACAAACGAATATTAGTAAAAGAAAATAAAGATAAGGTGGATATTAGTGATGGAGATATAATTAAATATACTGGTGTTTTTTATAAAGGTAAAAATGACAATAAGAGAGAAAATATTTATGATATGGAAGAAATAGAAACCACTTTTATAGGAATGGTAGAAACATGTAGAGGAGATGTATCTGGAACCACAGGTATATATGTAGCACCATTATACATTTATGAAAAACAAACGGATGAATGGTTGAAAATCGCCAATTATACAAAACCAACAAACAAATATTTTTTATACCCTCATATTTTAATGCTTCCAGATAAATATTATCACTATAAACCACTCTATTTTTTACATACTTGTGAAAATTTAAATATTAACAATTTTAATAATGTAACAAAACCTTTTTATTTATAAATTATAATTTAACGAGATAATAAGTTAAATTACAATAATATTTTAAATTTTATAATACAAGAATTCAAGAAATTAATCAACTCTTTCCATAGAGTCTTCTACCTCTGTAGATTTTTTGCTAGCAAATGGTCCACTAACTAAAAGACTTTGTCCATGATCTGTTTCACCAATAACGACATTTTCATTCTCAAATAGTTCTTTGCGGATATCAGCAGCAGAAATAGCATCTTGGTCTTTACCACTAAATGACAATTCTTGTGTATTGAGATTATTAATACCAACTAGATTTCCATCTTTGTCAATTGATTGAGTAATTGTGGTTCCAGATTTTTCGGCATTTTTAACATTTTCATCAATAGCCTTTTGCTTTGTTTCCTTAACACGTTGGTCAAAAGCATTCTTAGCGTTTGTTTCATTTTTAGTTTTCTCGTGCATCAATTGATTCAATTCCTCTTCCATATATTCAACACGACCAGTCTTGTAAGCCTCTGGTTCCCAAGGCATCCACATGCCTACAGGTCCTACAAATACATCATGATTTGGGTCAATTTCTCTCAACATTTTACATCTTAATTCAGCCTCTTCTATGGTAGGATAACTTCCACGAACTTTCAACCCACGAGTGCTTGTTTGAAAATTATAAGCAATTCCAAATTGTTTCTCAAGTTCTTCTTCATTTTTATCCAAAAATGTCTTGTAATCGTCCTCCATAGGGGATTTAGCCAAATTGATTTTTTCCTCATTCACAAAATCCTTAAAATCAGTTGTCAAATCTTCAAAATTTACGTTGTATTTAAAAGAAATGAAATTCAAGAACTGAATAAATTTTTCCATCGATTTATCAAATTCCCACTTCTTTAGAAACTCTTCAAAAAAGAATATATCCTTTTGTTTTAAAATTTTTTCTGGAGAAACAAAGGAACAACAAACAAATTTTTGTCCGGCGAGCGGTTTATCCTCCTCCAACAAATCAACATATTTAGGATTAGTTTTGCCATTTTCTATTCTTTTTTCAAATCCGCCATTTTTTTTGGAAATTGTAAGTTCTTTAGAACGATTCATTTTATTAATTTAATTATATTATTTTAAGTTTTTTATCGCACAATATATATTTTTTTCTTATTATTTATTATAATGAACGGATTGATTAACGTTGGAGAACTTGTGAAAAGAATCATTAAGTATTTAGTTGAAGGTTTAATGGTTGCTATCGCTGCCTATGCTATACCTAAACGTTCTTTGAACATTGAGGAAATTGTCTTGATTTCTTTGACTGCCGCTGCTACATTCAGTATTTTGGATACATACATCCCAAGTATGGGTGCTACTGCCCGCTCTGGTGCTGGCTTCGGTATCGGTGCTAACTTGGTCAAATTCCCTGGCGGATTTTAAACCATTAACAAATAATAACATTACTTAAATTATATATTATTTTATTAATATATAATTATGACTAAAAGAGTATACAAAAAAAAATATGCTAGAAAACATAGTAGAAAAACTAGAGGTGGTAATGATCCTGAAACAGGATATGAAGGAGATAACGAAGCAAGTAATGATGATACTTCGGATATCTCTCCTATTCCTCAAGTTGATAATAATATAAATATGGATGATTTAAATTTTAATAATGATGAAGAAAATGAAAACAATAGTTTTGGCAATGAAAGCAATACACTTAATACAACTAATGAAGACGATTCTCACGTTCAAGGTTTAGGTGCGCCACCTGCTAATGGAGATGTAAATAATTTAAACTTTAGTATAGGTTCTTCCAACGATAGTAATGGGCCATTAAATTTATCGAATTTAAATAATTCTGTCGCATCATCAAATAATACATCGATGGAATCTGTAACAGGTGGGACCAGAAAACGCAGACGCAATAAAAGTAAAAAAACAAAGAAAACAAAGAAATCTCGTAAAACAAAGAAAACAAGAAAAAGTAAAAAATCCAAGAAATCGCGCAAATAAAATAGGTTATTATTAATTAAACAGTAGCTATAAATTCCCAATCTAATTCTTCGCATATTTGTTTCCATATTGTATCTTGTTCTATGCGTTTCTCTCTATCTTTCAACATTGGAAAGTGTTGGAGATATTGAATTTCTCCTAATAACTCACAAAGTTTATATGCGGTATAATAATAATTTAAAAAGTTAACTCTGTCATCTGGACATGCTTTTGAATATGGTGATTGTAATTCAATAAAAAGATTACAAAGTGTCTCTTCTAACTCGGGTGACATAATAGGCGGTTTAATCCCCAATTTATCTTTAATAAATGGTATATGCTCATAGTATTTATTATAGCCCAATTTTTTCAAGATTTCTTTTGTTTTATTATTTGATATCTGAGACAAATCAATTCTCTCTTTTTTAATTTGTAGTTTTATATTTTCAATAACATCGAAAGGAATTTGTGTAGTTTCTTTACCCTGAAATTGTGCCAAAATTTCTTTAAAATGGTTTATTCTTTTATAGGCATAAAAGCATACCTCTTTAGGTGGTTCTTTATAAGAAGGTTTTTCGTTTTCAATAAGATATGGAATATTACGGGAGCAAACATTACAAATAACTATTCCCTCGTCTTCAAGTGGAATCATTTCACCTTTAAAGCAATATTGGCAAATATCTGTTTGACATACATATGAATTAATATCAAGAAAGTTGTCGTCAATATTCGTTAGATATTTCTGAACAATATTATTGTTTTTTGTTTGGTAAATATTATTATCATCCTGTTTAATTTTGAAAAAAGTATTTAATAATTTATTTTTGTTATTACACGTTTGTGTATTAGTTCCAGCAGATATATTTTTTTTATTTTCAAAATAATCAAAAATAAACTTAGAATTATCTAAAAAATACTCTTTTTTCCTATTTTTTAAATCCATTATATTTTTTGTTATATCATTTATTTTATCTGTAATGTCGAGTTTTTGTTCCAAATTTAAAGTATCATTTTCGTCTAGTAATTTCTGTTTTAGTTCCTGTTTTTTTAATTTAAGTTCAGGAATAACATCTGTATCGTATTTTGAGAATTCATTTAAAAATTCTTTATGCTTACCGTCTAAAGTTATTGACGATTTTTTATTAAATTTAATTTTTTTATTAGTTTTTGGCTTAAAACTGGGCATATCACTTCTTTAATAAGATTTACAATTATTTATTTAATAATTAATAAAACAAATATATAATTATTTGTAATAACAATAACAACTAAACTCAATACATTTTATAAATTGTAAAAATACCTTAGCATATTACATAATAATTAATATTTAAACTAGTTTAATCATAATTTAAGTTTTCTAATAATTTAATAAAATGGATATAAAAATAAATCTAGAACATTTAGAGAAAAATCTAGAAAACGGAAATTTTAAAATAGATAACGTAGTTTTTCAAAAAATGTTATTAATGTATAATGCTTTACAAGATGGATGGTCAATTAAGAAAAGAGAGAACGCATATATTTTTTCCAAAAATCATGAAGGAAAAAAAGAGATACTAGAAGATGCTTATCTTTTAAAATTTATGAAAACCAATTTTGATATTAAAAAAGTAATAAACTAATATTTATTGATATTTATTGATATTTATTGATATTTATTGATATTTATTGATATTTTTGATAATCTGTATTTTTTTTGAATTTTTTAATTTAATTAAATTAAAATATTAAATTTTTTTTTCTTTAGCCATAATATAAAATGGGTGGTGGATTAATGCAACTTGTTGCCTATGGCGCTCAAGACGTTTACCTTACTGGTAATCCTCAAATTACTTTCTGGAAAGTTACTTACAGAAGATACACAAACTTTGCTATTGAATCTATTGAACAAACATTCAACGGCCAAGCTGATTTCGGACGCAGAGTTCAATGCACAATCAGCAGAAACGGTGACTTGGCTTACCGCACTTATCTCCAAGTTACTCTCCCCGAGATTAACCAACTTATGGGTCTTGGAAACTACACTACCGGACAAAACACCGGTGTTTATGCTCGTTGGTTGGATTTCCCCGGTGAGCAACTTATCGCTCAAGTTGAGGTCGAAATTGGTGGTCAAAGAATCGACCGTCAATATGGTGACTGGATGCACATCTGGAACCAACTTACTATGACTTCTGAACAACAACGTGGTTACTTCAACATGATCGGAAACACAACTCAACTCACCTTTATCACAGATCCTTCCTTCTCTGATGTTGATGGTCCTTGCGACTCCTTGGCTCCTCGTCAAGTTTGCGCTCCCCGTAACGCCCTCCCCGAAACCACTTTGTACATTCCTCTTCAATTTTGGTTCTGCACAAACCCTGGTCTTGCCCTTCCTTTGATTGCCCTCCAATACCACGAAGTCAAAATCAATCTTGATATTCGTCCTATTGATGAGTGCTTGTGGGCTGTTACAACTTTGAACTGTAACAACAACCCCTACCCAGTCGGTGCTGCTCACCAACTTGCTAACCAATACAATATTGGCACCCCTGTTCCTGCCACTATTGCCTACAACCAATCTTTGGTTGCTGCTTCTCTTTACGTTGACTATGTTTTCTTGGATACTGATGAACGTCGCAGAATGGCTCAAAATCCCCACGAATACTTGATTACTCAACTCCAATTCACAGGTGATGAGTCTGTTGGTTCTTCCAGTAACAAAATCAAACTTAACTTCAACCACCCTGTCAAGGAACTCATCTGGGTCATCCAACCCGATCAAAACGTTGATTACTGCTCTTCTTTGACTTGCGATTCCGTTTTGTTCAAGGTCCTTGGTGCTCAACCCTTCAACTACACAGATGCCGTCGATGCTCTTCCCAACGCTATCCACGCTTTCGGAGGCCCAACTGCTCTTGCCCAAACCAGTACTGCTTACATCAACGCCAACGGTCTTTTCAACGACGCTGGTGCTCTTGATTACCTTCCCAGCACTCTTCACCCCGGATTTACCGGCTACTGGCACGGACCTGGAAACCCATACAACGAGCCCGGTCTCGGTGGCGTTTCCGTCCCCTTCAACACATCTGGTCTTTCTGCCGATGTTCTTGCTGGTCTTGTCCAAGATGTTGGGCCACACAACGAAAACTCTGGTGTCTCTGATGCTGGCACATTCGTCCTCTCTGAAACCTCTATTGACATGCACTGCTGGGGCCAAAACCCCGTCGTCACCGCTAAGCTCCAACTTAACGGTCAAGATCGCTTCTCTGAGCGTGAAGGAACCTATTTCTCCTGGGTTCAACCTTACCAAGCCCACACCAGAAACCCTGATGAAGGCATCAACGTTTACTCCTTCGCTCTTCGCCCTGAGGAACACCAACCTTCTGGAACATGCAACTTCTCCAGAATTGATAACGCTACTCTTCAACTTGTCCTCTCCAACGCTACTGTTGAAGGCACCAAGACCGCCAAGGTGCGTGTCTATGCCACCAACTATAACGTGTTGAGAATTATGTCTGGCATTTTTAATACCTGTGCCAAACAGTTGGCAGCCACATTAGATATTTGCTTCCTAATGTGGATAAACTGTGTAAAGCAGATATACATTCAAAAACAACAGAATGTATTATATAACCAGCTAGTCTTTGTTTGACTATTTAATCAAATGAAGGCAACATTTCTAAATTGCGGGAACATCCTAATAGCCTTTTCTACTACTTCATTATGTGAAAACATCTTGAATACCCGGGGTAATGACCTAGGGCATAGTAATAACGAAAAGGATTGGACAATCTGCAGCCAAACTCCTACGTGTGATAAAGCAAGCATACGGAGAAGGTTCAGAGACTATAATGGAATGGGTTTGAGAAAGTTAGCAACTTTCGATGATAACTTAAGGGATAGTCCATGCTCAAATAGAAATATTTGGGTTGAGTAAAGCTGCTCGGGGTGGGTTAGCGTACTCAAATTAAACACCATATATCGTGTCACATTATTTTATATTTTATAGAATTTAATACTATAATAGTTAATTATAATATTAAAATTGAATCAACTTAAACACAAGAGTTAATAATACAATATACAACGATGATATCGGAAGATAATCAAATACATTTACAAAGATTTAAAAATCATCCTCCACATCCATCTTATATTGCCGGATTTATAGATGGTGATGGGTGTATTTTCATAAGAAAAATTACAGATGGATATCAATCTGGTTTTACAATAACTCAAAGTAGAACAAACATTTTGCAGATTATTCGGTATCATTTTGGGGGGAGTATTACATCTTCTAAAAATAGAAACGATAAAGTAGAAAATATTATGGATGAAGATAATTATTATCATAAACATAATCAAAGAAATCAATATAATTTATTAATTAGAAATAATGAATATCAAATATTACTGGATTATTTACAAAATAGTTTTATAATTAAAGAAAAACATTATCAAAGTTTGTATAATTTTAATAAAATATCAAATTTACAAAATAAATATGAACAAAAAGAAGAGTTATATTTAAGTTGTTCTGAACTCAATAAAAAATGTGATTTAAATAAAATATATTTACCACGATTAAATATTGAGTATATTTCAGGATTATTTGATGCCGAAGGTTGCTTTTATATAAATAAAAATAAAAATAAATTTTATATATCTATATCGCAAAAAAATCATCTAACAATATTACACGAAATTGTAAAATATTTAGGTTTCGGTAAAGTAGTAAATTATGATTTTAAAATCTATAAACAATCAGACTGCTTACAATTTATTCATTTAGTTAAACAACATTTAATTGTAAAATATAACCAAGCGGAAGCGTTTGAAAGATTTCTAATAACAAATGACTCAACTATAAAAGAGCAAATGTACACAATTTGTAACAAAGAAAAACATGAAATAGAAGTATTTACAAATTTAAATCAAAATGAAAATGGAAAAGAAGGTTATTTAGAATCTTTAAGACTTAGATATTTAAAAGAAAAAATCTGTAAAGAAATATATTTAAAACAAGTTTATAGAGAGAAATCTGAAAAAATGAAAGGAGAAGGAAATCACAATTTCGGGAAATCTTTTTCTGAAGAAACAAAGAAAAAAATGTCTGCTTCTATTCGCGAAGCAAAAGGAGGCATAAGCGATGAACTTATTATACAAGTTAGAAAGTTAATTGATGAAGGTCATAAAAATATAGAAATACAAGAAATGTTCGGACTGCCAAGACATACAATAACTAGAATTAAAAATGGAGAAATCGTTTGTAGAAATGAAGATAAAAAAGAAAAACAACCATTAACTCAAGTAGAAGTTAATTTATCTAAAAGAAAAATATTTGCTGAGGAAATACTAGTTGTAATTGAAAAATTGAATGAATCTTGGAAAATAACAAGTATTTTAGATTATTTAGTAGAACGTAGAAATACCAATAATATTCCAAATAATCTTACTATTGACATTATTAAAAATATTAAAAGAAATTTAACAAATGGGAAACTTGTTATTTATGATTTCGAATTACCAAAAGAAAAATATGAATATTATACAAGAATTATAAAAGGGTTTGTTAAAAAAGCCGTTTAAAATTATATTTGTTATTTATAAATGGATAACAAATATAAAGAAAAATTTATACAAATGAAAAAAGAAAGAAGAGAAAAAAAACGTAAAGACAAGCGCTCCATTTCTGGAGAAGAAGTTATTTTTATTTTTGAAAAAGTATTGGAAGGTTGGAAAACTATACGTATTTATAATACTATTATACAAAATAATCCTAACTCCGTAGTAGATAAGAAAAAAACAGAAACTATCGCAACAGGTAATTGTAAAGTATATCCATCTGAATTATCAAGTGAAAGATTTGAATATTATAACACTTTAAGAGAAAAAGTTTATGAATATTATCAGCAAACCAAAATATGCTTATAATTTATTATAAATATACACACAAATTCTACATTTTTGGATTATATTTCACATACATATATATTTTTTGTATTTTTTTATTCAAGTTGACTTCATCTGAGAAGTCGCGATAAATCTCATACCCTTCATCAGTAAATTCTTTTATTTTTGTTTGTTTTTCATAATACTCTTTGAACAGTTCTCTCTCAATAATTTCCGCAACTTGGTTATCAGATAGAGTTATTCCAGAACCCATTTTTTAAATTTTCTTACAATAAACCAATTAAGTATTTTACATTTTACCATAATGTAAAATATAAATTCAATTTTTTTTATACCAGACAGGCTTACCTCTTCGTTTTTTCCAAGTCGCAATTTTTTGTTTTTCTTCAGACATATAATAGTTTCTATACGATTCAACTGCGTCATCTGTTTTGTATTGTTGTGGCATGGCTAAGGCAAAAGGAGTTAAACCTTCTTCTTCAAATTTGTCATCACTTGGGATATTTTCTCTCAAATACAGCGCAGCAATTAAATATGAATTATGAAATTTTGTATTTGAATAACCATAACGATATCTCCATTCGTTGTGGAGTTCTTCAATCAAATCAAGCGTCCAAATAAAATTGGCTTTCGATTTGCGACACCAAATAGTAACAGGGTGATTTTTGTGAGCGAGTTTATACAAGTATTCATTTACTTCATCATCCGGGTCCAAGATTCGCTTAGCCGAACAAAGCATTTGAACTGCTTCTAATAATATTTTACTAACATGCTTATCCATCATGTATTCAGCGATTTCTTTTTGAATAAGCGAGAGAATAAACAAATTCATTTTAAAATGGAGAACTACAAAATAAGTTATTTATATTTATATTTATATTATAGTTTGAAAACGAATCAATTTTTTATTGGACTTATTATTAAGAAAAAAATTGATTTATATTTTATGAGTTCTATTATGTTAAACTGAAATACTTTTGTAAATGAATTTACTTTTATTACCTGAGAATATACAAGATTTAATATGCGAGTTTAATATGGAACACAGACTACAAATAAGAATAATACTGAATGAATTGTTAGAAAAACATAACACCCGCGTTAGAGAAGACGAATTTTGCTTAAATTGCGGCGATTATAGTGATGAAAGGTACGATAGATATATATGTTGGCATAAATACAAATTTTGCGGCGAATATTGTCAATTTGAGTTAGAACGTGATATACGTAAAAGTTATAGTAAGCAATTGCGAAGATGAAATAATTTATAAATTTACATTTTATAACTCAATAACTCACAAATTTCCTTTACAGCAAGGTCTTCACACAAATATTGTAATATGTGGTTCTTAGGAGAATACTCTATACCTTCCGTAAAATTTATATAATTTGCTCTTTTACTCCAATTTACTGATTTTACAAACTCTTGGCTTTGTAATTTATTAAATATTATGTCTACTAGATAGTTAAATGTTAAATAATCTGAATATTGTGTAATATTTTTTGGTTCAATATAAATAGAATTGTTTTTTTTATCGTAAAACAACTGAAGAGTCATTTTACACCATCTTTTGTTTATACGTTCAAATGGATTATAATTTGTGTTAATGTCCAACTTCTCTTGTAAATATGGGAATTTTTTTACTGCTTCCATAGCCGCAATTTTAAAGACCCATCTTGATGTTAAGATCTGCTGACTTAGAATAAAATTATTTACAGAATACTCAAGTGGCGTAGTTCCATATTCTATTTCCCAAAAACATTTACTCTCATCATACTTATAACGAACGCCTTCTGTGTTATTAAGAGTTTCACAAATAGTTTGTGCTACTAATTTAGGGTCACAAAATGGTATTGTTACGTTTTTGGTCCCTAGATGAAAACTTTTCGTAAATAATCCGACCTCCTTGTTATAAACAGATGGTTTAATTTCTTGACCAAAAATCATTTGTAACATCGTTCTTATATTGATTATAGTATTATTTAAATTATGTTATCTAACATATAGATAAAGCATTTCAATTTTTAATAAAAATATATACATTATATAATATAATATAATATAATATGATTAATTCAGGCACTTTTGTAATGACCCCATCAACAACAGACTCTCTAATGACAAGTCCAGAAAAAATAAAAGAAGTATTATTAAATATTAGTGATTGGGTACAATTAGGTGCTGCACAACCTAAATTAGCAGAAAGTATGAGTGACTCAATAGCAAAAATAGTAAAAATTTATATCGCTGAACAAAAAAGAATAAATAGAAAATTTGATTCCTCTTTATTAGAGAAACATTTAGAGGATATTCAAGGCAATATAGAAGATGCTGTAGCTGAATGGCCTGGTTTAGGATATTCTGAGATAATACAAACCATATTTGGTGTCGAGGCAGCAGGAGTAAAAATAAAAAACGGGAAAAGGTATGTTAATTCTGTTAGAGATGAAATTGTTGCTACTTTACCAAATACAACACAATGTGAAACAGCCATGATAAGAGCAGGAGACCGATCACAAGCCAGATGCTGGATTTGTCATTATAAATTATATAATTACGTTCCAAACGGTGCTAGTAGATTAGGTAAAGGTAACAAACCTGAAAATATATGTCCAGAAAGCGCAATAGACTGCGAACATATATTGGGAATTAAACTAGCACTAGAACATTTAAACTTAGTTCAGATATCAAAAAAACTATATAATCTAAACTCAGCAGAATATAAAAGAGTAATAAATCTAGAATATGATTTATCTCATAAATGTTGTAATATGATTAAATTAGAAACTGGATTTATTAAAAAAGGAGATGATGGTTTTTATCTTGTTGATGTAAATGCAATAATGGGTGTTTTAGCAGGTATATTTAATGATGCTAAGGACAAAAAAAAAGCATATGGTTGTGCTTGTATTAATATGAATCCAAGCAACACTTACTATGACGGAGAACCTATTGGTGTAGCGACGGTTAATCAACCAGACAATAGAAATAGAGTTATAGGAAGAATGCAAGAAATTGTTAAAGAAATTAATGATCAAATATTAACCATAAAAGAAATATTAAAATTATCTAATCCTACTAGTACGGAAAGTGATATATGGTGGCGTATAAGAGCTGCAGAAGTGTACGAATCATTTATAAAATTTAGATGCGTGTCTCGTATTCCTGCAAGTAAATTGTTAAAGGCTTTTATTAATGGTTCTAGTCAAATACCAATAGAGGTTTTAAAAATAAAAAATCCAAAAGGAGGAGGAAATAACCAAATTGGTGGAACAGGAGGAATAATTATCGATACTCAAAGACTTGTATCAGTAATAAATGGAGAACCACTTATGAATATATTTACTAATAGTGATAATTTAAATGATTTAAAATTAATGTGGTTTCTAAATAATATTTCATATGAAAATATTGAATTTTTTGAAGAAAATGGGATTTTTGCGAATGAACCGGATCAAAATGTATCATCAATATTGGCTTACGTTAACACTCAAATAGCACAAGGAGTTAATGTAGCACAAGGAGTTAATGTAGCACAAGGAGTTAATAATAACTATACAGTAAGAGAACTTAGAGATACAAAGTTACCAATTAAATATATTGACCACTCAAACGGAGTCAGAACATTTACAATTGGAACAGTTGAAATAATTTTAAACCCTCCCAATTATCATTTCTCTAGAGATGGTGGACGAACTATTTATACTAAACCATTAGACCGAGACAATATGGGAAATTATGGAGTATTAATTGATAAAATATATTATAAATTTTATGATATGGCAAGAAATTTTGTCGCATTTGGTGGAGCAAAAAGGAAAAAAAATAGAAAACAAAATAAAAACAAAACACAAAAAAACAATACGAAAACAAATAAATCGCGTAAAAATAAAAAATAAAATTGAAATAATATTATTAGTAATCAACAATATTATTAACAAACAAATCATGAGTGATAACACTAATAACAGAGAAGTAGCAAGTTTCTATTTTAAAATTGCTGAGACCGGCGAAAACGTAATAATACAAGTTCCTACGAATATTTGTATTGCTAATTTTATAGAATATGTAAAAAACTTCGCATATCCATATTTTAATATGGATAGAAACGTTCCATTAGAAATAGTTGAAGTAGGGCAAGATATACCAGGAGTAAGAGCAGAAGATGCGCCTGCTTTACAACGAGATTTTGATACAACGGTAAGACAACTGTATAATGGTGTATATGAAAATCGTGCCTTTTATATTCGTTTCCGAAGAGATAATCAAATTGACTCAAATCGAGAAAACCAAAACACTCAAAACACTCAAAACACTCAAAACACTCAAAACACTCAAAACACTCAAATATAATTAATCTGAATTCTTCGCTGTACTATCTTTTGTTAAACAATTAAAAACTAAAGAACACGAACATAATTGTAGATAAACATCGTTTGATTTCACATCCGGTTCAATATCAACGTCTACTTTATTATCACCACTAAGAACATTAACATCATTTTCTTTATCGCTAGTATCTCTATTCATGTTTTCAGAAATTGTTGGTATTTTTGTTAGTATTGGTTTTGATTCTGATTCTGATTGCGGTATTTCATTTAGAACATTTTTTTCCTCCATATTTAAGTTAAAGAAAATATTTTTATTAGTTTATTTGTTTATTTCTTATAATTTGTAATACATATACAAATTGCTTCATCAATATCTAATGGATTATATTTATCAAGTTTACTTGTTTTTAATTTTGAAAGAGAACGTTTGTTATCAGTTAAATTATAATTAAATTTTATATTCGTTTTACTATTTGTAATAGTCTCATATTTATTAATAATATCGATTAAATTAATTTGTCCGGGATTGGTAAAATTACATATTCCTATTTCATTACTTTCTATCATTTGAAACAAAATAGGGAACAAATTATCAATATATGTAATCGATATTTCACAATCATCTATAGTATTATAATTTAGTAATTTGGTTAATAAATTTTTATTAGATAACGTATCTGAAATAGGATAATTAATTCTTAAATATAAAATATTATCATAATTTTTAGTTATTTGTTCTAAAAATATGCGACATTCAGAATAAAAATTATTACAATTATTACCAGTTTCGCATTCAGTATATATTTTATCATTATTAAAAATCCCCCCTGAACCCATTATAGTTAAATGTATGTTATGTTTTTTACATAATGCTGCTAACGTTAACTGATATGTAATATTATTTTCAATTGTTTCAGTTTTGTGTTGATCACACCAAAATATGTTAGGTGTTCCAGTTATACCCGCACAATTTATAATATACTTTGGTTTATATGTTAATAATAAATCAGTTATTTTATCAAGTTCGTGTAATCTGATATCAGTTGAGATATAATTTTTATTTGTGCTTTTTAATAATTTAATTATATTTGAACCCAAAAACCCTTTTGGTCCAAATACAATATAATCAATTGGTTTTATAAAATTTTTAACATTATCTTTATGTGAAATAATTATGTCATTTTTATTTATTGGTAAATGAATATTTATAAACGGATCTAAAAAATGTATATGTTGAGTTTCATTATCTATAAATTCTTCTTCTAGATGATATATTAGTATTGAATTTTCCTCTAATGATAAAAACGCGTGGCCGTGATTTTTTGGTACCAAAATTTGAAAATTATCTGTCTGTGGATCTAATTCATAATATTTAGGTTTAAGATAATCAATCGATTCTTTATCAAAATTTATAACAATATCTAAAATTTTACCTTGAATACAAGTTACAAGTTTGTCAAAAGTATTTATATGTATTCCTCTAAAAACATTTTTTTTATTACAACTTACGGTGGATTGTTTAAAATTATAATTGTGTTTAATAGGAAAATATAATGTTCCTCTATTATCTACAAATTTTAATTCCATATAATATAGATTATTTAATTAAATAATTTTTAATTTATTTAAATATAATTAAAAATTCTTCACTTACTTATATGAGTAATAATTATGAATTAATCCCTAATTGTTTATGTTGTAACAAAGAAAACATTTTGTTTTTAGATTTAAAAGACCAACCTTTAGCGAATAATTATCATACAAAAGACGAAATATGTGACGTTTATCCTCTAAAATTAATGTATTGCCCAAATTGTTTTCACAGTCAATTATCTCATGCTGTAAACCCCGAAATAATGTTTAAAACCTATAAATATGTAAGTGGAACCAGTCAAACGGGAATTAATTTCTTTAAAGAAAATGCTAACTTTATTACGGATTATAAAAAAAAAATAGGAAAAATATTGGATATAGCCTCAAATGACGGAACACAACTAGATTTTTTTAAGAGTCTAGGTTGGGAAACTTATGGTGTTGATCCAGCAGTAAATTTATGTCCTATTGCTACAAATAAAGGTCATACTATTATTTGCGATTTTTGGAATGAAACATCAGCAAAGGAATTGCCAATTATGGATGTAATAACTGCCCAAAATGTATTCGCACACACACAATATATTAATGATTTTTTACAAAATTGTAAGTTTATTATGGACGATAATACATCGCTATTCATTCAAACATCTCAAAAAAATATGATTATTAATTGTGAGTTCGATACCACGTATCATGAGCACATATCCTTTTTTAATACTTTATCTATGAAAACTCTTGTTGAAAGAAATGGATTATTTTTAAATAAAATATTTGATGCTGATATACACGGTAATAGTTATATTTTTGAAATAAATACAGTTTTTAAAAGTGAAAATAATAACATAGATAAATATTTATTAGAAGAAACTGAGAAAAAAATGTATGAGCCTTTAACATATCATAATTTTACAATTAAAGCAGAAAATATTGTTTTAAATTTAAAAAATGAAATAGTAAGGTTTAAAAAAGATGATTATAAAATTATTGGATTTGGTGCCGCTGCTAAAGGGCAAACGGTATTGTGTTATTCAGATATATATCTTGAATATATAATTGATGAAAATCCTTTAAAAATTAACTTATATTCTCCAAAAATGAACATTCCTATTGTAAGCATAGACCATTTTATAAATGACACAACCGATAAAATGGTCGTGCTTATTTTAGCTTGGAATTTTTCAAATGAAATTAAAGAAAAAATTAGATTGTATAAAGGAAAAAAAGATATATATGTTATTGAATCTTATTTTCCAGAAATAATTATTAGAAAATTATATTAAATTATTAAATTATATTAAATTAACAATCAACCGATGGAGCGAACCCCCCAATTTTTTCGCCTTCTGAAATTACACCATATTTACCATAATATAAATATTTTGTTAAATAATTTAATTCCCTTGAAACACTATTTTTATTTAAATAAGATAATGAATATTTCCATTTAATCGCAAATGTTGAAGGATTGTTTATCCATTTGTATAAATTTACTGGGTTAAAAACTGGACAAACAACATTATTATTTAAAATTGTTTTTTTTATTACGGTATTATGTTTGTATCCTTTATTAGTTAAATATTTAGAAAATTTTACTTCTAATTTTGTTATAAAATCCATTTTTGTAGAACATCTTGGCAACCTTTGTTTAATGAATAAAGTAACATCCTTTAACATTTTATATTTAAATTCAATAGGAGTGCCAATAATATGCCATTCAATTTCGTTTGATTCCCAATGCCCCCAAAAATCACTCGTCATTCTCATATTATTAATTGTTTTTTTAAAATTGTCAATACCATTTACTGGTAATATTATGCTATCGTTTAATAAAAATATATAGTTATATCTAATATTATTTTTTATTAAATAATCACAACCTAAAAACCAAATTTTCCAGTCAGTACCTGCTCCATCATTTGATATATAAAAAACATTACATGGTAAAAACGAAATATTTATTAATTTTTCACACGCTGTAAAAAATAAAATATCATAACCTAAATATCTAAATGTTTGTATTGTTTGTATAACATAGTCACGAACAATATTATTTGAATCATAATGGGCATAAATTAAACATCCATTAAACTTTTCTGATGGTTTCGTAAATACAATATTTTCTTCCGCATAACCAAATTTATCATAGTATTCTTTTTTAGAATTCCAATATCCTTTACTAGAGTCTATACTATTAATAGGAATCACTTCGTAGTTGTTATTAGTATTTATACCATTAAATATGGGTTTCATATTTAATTTTTCATAAAAATAATTTTTACATTCATAATATAAAACAGGTATTGAAGCATAACTACCACATTCACTTCTCCATAAATTTTTTATAAATATAGTGCTTAATGGAATATTTTCACCATTAAATGCTTTATATCTGTCTGGTTCTATATTTCCATTTACACTCCATTTTTCTCTATCATTACAATCAAAATCATATAATAAGCTACTTATATTATATCCATTTTCTAAAAGTATTCTGGAAATTCCATATTCTCCTGAACACGCAGCATCATTTTTATTTTTCTTTTTACCCAATACTGTATTTACTTTATTAGTGTTATCTTTATGTATTGATGTTCTATCGTGTAATGTTATATTTGTATTCATTAATAAATCCATTATATTTTTAGAGCATCTAATTAAAGAAAATATTGGAACTACTCTAGGTCCTTCTCCAGACAAATTTGTTTTGGGTAAAAAAGACATACAAGGAGAACATATTATAGAATTATGTTTAACCATTTTATTATAAAATGGTAATAACCAATGGTCGTTACTATTTTCATTATATACTGGTCCAAAAGCACCAGCATTAATTAAACATAAATAATCAAATATTTCCCAAATAGGTTTATTATATTTATTTTCATAAAATTTAACGCCATTGTACCACCCTTCCCAATCTGAAGAATTATCATGTTGTAATAAACTAATACTAGGTTTTACGGGTATAACCAATTCTGTATAATAACCATTAATAACAAATAATGTTTCTATATTTAAATTTAACCACAACTTTTCGTTTAATCCATATTTAATGAAAAAAGCTAAATTTGTTTGATTTTTTTGTTGGTCTTTTCTTTCATAATATACATAAATAATTCCTATTTTTGAATTTTTTATATCAGGTAAATCCATTTTATATTATAATATAAAATAAATTCAAATGCTATATAAATTAATAAAATCATCTATATTTGGACTACAAATTAAATGTATGTTTTTTTGTATTTTGTCATCTTCCCATAACCACCATTTTATGTTTAATAATTTTTCGATTTGAGATTCATTAAATCTTTTTTTTATACTTATAGAAGGATTTCCTCCTATAATTGAATATGGTTGAAAACTTTTAACAACGTGTGAATTATTTGCTATAATACAACCATCTCCAATTGTAACTCCTGACATTATTACTACGTTTTCTCCAATCCAACAATCGTTCCCAATATTTACATCACCATTGCTATTTTTACTTGTATTATTTGTATCAAAAATATCAGTAAAAATATGACCAAATGGGTATGTTGATATAAATGTACTATCATGTCCTACTCCATTCGCCAAATATATTTTTGTATTTTGTCCTATAGAACAAAAATTACCAATTGTAACCTTATATTTATCTAAACAGTAATTAACTACTATAGGATCTCCATATGAATATTTACCTTTTACAATCATATTATTAAATAATATATTTAATAATACCAAAATTTTTATCAAAAAAGAGACATAAAGTATAAAGTCATTATAAATTTACAAAAAAATTATTCAAACTTTTTAAATTTATTCAACACTATTAACAAGTTTAAATATAAATATCTAATTATTTTTATTCAAAATGTAAAGACTAATTTTTAAAACTCACAATCATAATTTTCTTCTTCTACATCCGAATCCTCTACAGCTTTATAAAGACCTTCTTCCCACACCACTTTATTGCTATTAAACAAACGATTCATATTTACAATTTCTGGTTTCTCCGTTTCGCTTGTAAATAATTTCATAATTTGTTGATCATCTCTGAATCTAAGCGTGTAATCCTGTTGAATGTTATTTCTACCAATACGACCCATCGCTTGAATAATTTTTTCCTGAGTTAAATCAAGGTCCTTGCTCAAGTAACCGTGACAAAATTGATAATTTGTTCCGTAAATATAGTCACTTGTCGCTATAATAAGATACAGCATTTGAGCATCCGCCATTTTTTTCATTATTTCGGTGTAAGCAATATTTTTATGGTTTGTAAATACACCAATTCCCATCATCAACAATATTTTCCAACTATCATCCACACCGTGTAAAAGCATGATATCACTTACAAACCTTTCATCAACATTACTTGTAAACGCGGATTTTGTATCAAAATCTTCCGCCCATTTTTTTAAATGAAGGCTTTTGTTAGGAACAAACGTTTCATTTAACGTGGCTGTTTTTGTCATCGATTTTAATGAAGTTATTTCGCTTGAGAGTTTTGCCATTTCAGACTTATTACCATTCTCTTCAGGAACTTCTCTATTGAATTTTTTACTGTCCTTATCCTTAGCACTTTTTGACTTACTCGCATGAGATGGAGCCTTTATTTTATCATTTTGCTCGGTTATTGCTTCATATTGTCTTTCTAATTCATCAATTTTTTCATTTAACATATTATTGTATTCAATTTTGGATGAAATATCTTCCATTACTTTCGCTGGAATATTCGCCTGTTGAATACAAAACTTCGCAATTTTTTCAATATCATTTGATATGAATATCGTTGGACCATCTGTCAAAGTAAATGAGTCTTTTGTAGTAACATATATTCCTGGATTCGACGAAACGGGTGCTGTCGGTTGAACATGTACCGCAGGTTGCTCACTAGTTAATCTAGACAACGGATTACCAGAAAGCGCATTATTTAATGAAACTGTTGGTAATATTCCTGGTCCAACACTTCGCATTTTGAGAATTTTATTTCCCTTTGTATCGATTTTATCATTTTCTTTTATTCTAGGTTGTCTAGTCATTTTGAAATAATTATAAATAGTCTGCCAATTCGCAGGGAGAATGTTTAATAACATTTTAATGTAATACACTTTTATATTTTTCATGTTAATATCATCGATTGTTTCGAAAAACCGTGTTAAACGTATTTTGGCTGATGCGAAACTATTTTTATTCACATACGTAATAAATTCTGAAATTTCTTTCAAATCAAAATAACGTGTCAGCGTTAAATAGTCTTCACAGTGCTTGGCAATTTTTAGTATTTCTTCATACGAATCTTTTAAGTAATGCGGAAGAACCACAAACCCATCCTTATTTATCATCGGTATAGATTTTTTACAATCGTGACTCACTATAGAATAAACCTTTGCGTCTCCAAACTTGTTCTTGAAATCAGAAACTGTTTCTGTCAATTCGTGAATTTTTGGTAAAGTTGCGGAAGACAAAACCATATTAGGAATCAAGTTTTCCTTCCAGTTTTTCCTAATAATTTTATGAAAATCGTGGTCTTCATAATCAAGTGTAATAGTTGGTTCATCCCAATAAGTAATAATATTTTCTTTTTTATTAAAAGCCAACATATAAAACATAGCAGGCAAATAAGATTTAATATCACAAATTATAATCTCAACATCTGTACCAACACTATTATCTACTTTTCCAATACCACCACTTCTTCTATTTTTTGTAAACACTTTTGCTGAGAAATAGTGTAATCTAATATCATCAGCACTAGCACATCCAAAAGCAAACGCTATTTTTTTATTTGCTGAAACGGCGGCTCTTGCTAATGCTAACCCAACGTGTCTAGCCGCACAAACAAATATAATGCGGTTACCTTCTGACAACGCAATAGGTGTGATTGTTTTCCCTGTGCCGGTAGGAGCCATATAAAGAATAAGTTTGGGAATGTTCTCTTTACAAATGGTGAATATTTCTTTCTGATGTTCATAAAGAACCATATCTGCGTATTTGAGAAGTTTCTGATTTTTTTCTACAAAATCCACGGAATGTTCTATTATAACAGCCGTGTCGATATCATCTTCATATTTTTTTAAGACACAATTGACAACATACATCAAGTGTCTATTTATTTTTGACACATTATTTCTCGCAAGTTTATAAAGTGTAAAATAGTGAAATTCAAATAGTTTATGTGAATCCGTACTGGTAGAAGCATTATTTTTCTCCTTGTGACTATTTATCTCGTGTTTGTATAATAAAATATTTTCAATATGCTCAAGCAACACGAATTCGTAAATGTCGTTTGTTTTCATATTTTCATCATCATTTCTTTCTATCCGAATTTTATCAGCGGTAGTGATTTTTGTTTTGGGATTTACATCCACTTTTATAAAGTCAATTCGATATTTTTTTATTAATTTATCCACTTTTTCAGACATGTATTTCAAGTATAAGAAATCCTCCATTTTTTCAGTATATTCTATCTTTAAATGTGTAAAGATAGAATTGTGTTTATTTAGCCTGATATTTACATCTCCATAGCCTCTAATAATTAGATTCAATACTTCTAATTCGTTTGGTGAAACGGGAACTTCAGTAGATTCCCATTCAGACTTGTTAAGCTTTCTTTGATTAAGATCCATGATTGGTTGTGTAATAGATATATATGTATATTTGTTTAAGTATATTTTATATATCAATTTTTTTTTATAATTAAAATAAAAAATTGAAACTGAAATAATATTAAAAATAAAAGGCATATTAACATAACACCTTAAAATGTCGAAACAAAACGCCAATAATGTATCATTTGTATCTATCGAAGGAAATATCGGTAGCGGCAAATCAACTCTTTTACGTAATTTGAGAGAAAAGTATTCAACTAATAAAAAAATTGTATTTGTAGATGAACCTGTGGAAGATTGGGAATCTATACAAAATGAACACGGTATGCCTATGTTACAACTATTTTATAGCGACCAAAAAACACATGCTTTCGCCTTTCAAATGATGGCTTTTATTTCACGACTTTCCAAACTAAAAGAAGCAGTTGAGAAAAATCCAGACGCTCTCATAGTAACAGAACGAAGTTTATATACCGACCAAATGGTTTTCGCACAAATGTTACGAGATTCTAAACAAATATTATATGAACATCATCAAATTTACTTAAAATGGTTTGATACTTTTGTTGTGGATTTTCCTGTAAATAAAATAATTTATGTAAATACGCCTCCCAAAATATGTCATGAAAGAATTGCCATTCGTTCTCGTAACGGCGAGTCAGTGATTCCTTTGGAATATTTGGAAAAATGCCACAATTATCATAATACTATGATAAATCCTTACTCTACAAAATGTGTCTGTAAAGACCAACTAGTATTAAATGGAAAAATTAATATTTATGAAAACAAAGAAGCATTAGAAGAATGGTTAGAACAAATTGATGTCTTTATTCATAAAAAATAACTATTTAAAATTAACTAATTATAAGATAAAATGACAGAAAAAAAAGAAGATGAAAACATAATTGTGATTTGTCCAACTTGTAAAGAGCCAGTTTTAATTGAACAGTTGAATTGTCGTATTTTTCGTCATGCTATTTTAATAGAAACAAACCAACAAATAGACCCACACGCTAAAAAAGAAAATTGTTGTTTTTTATTTGAAAACAAATTGATTTATGGTTGCGGCAAACCATTTAAAGTTGAAAAAATCGGTCAAATATATGAGGCTTTTTTATGTGATTACATTTAATAAAATATTTAATAAACTATATAAATATTTTATCACATATATTGTAGTATGAAGCTTTGTTCAGCATCTACAATTGTTAATGCCGCCTTTAATTTTGTCATTTTTACAAGTAAAAAATATAATATAGACGAATCACACTCATTAAAACATAGCATCGATGTTTTTAACTTCGCAAATAAGATATATAATTCAGAGGTAAGAAAAAGTCCTTTTTTACAAGACCAAAAAGATATTATACACGTTTCAGCAATATTACATGATATGTGTGACAAAAAATATATGAACGAAGGTGATGGGGTTGTTAATATAAACAAATATATGGAAACTTATATGCCACAAACAGAATTGAAAGTAGTTTCCGATATAATATCCACGATGTCTTATTCAAAAGTAAAAAAATCCGGTTATCCAAATTTAGGAGAATATCAACTTGCATATAATATTGTGAGAGAAGCCGATTTATTGTCAGCTTATGACGTTGATAGATGTTTAATATATCAACTTATGCATGAAAATTACACTTATTCTGATTCTTTAAAATTAGTTTACGATTTATTCGAAAATCGTGTATTAAAATATAGAGAAGATAAACTCTTCATTACAAATTACTCTAAGAGCAAGTCATATGATTTACATACAAAAGCATTAGAAGACATAGCGGAAATGAAAAAAATACAATTATAAAACCAAATCAATCACAATAGGATAATGGTCAGAATTATATTTACCACAAAATTCTTGGTAACCGTGGTATATGAATGTATTATTTATGTATTTTTTAATCAAATCTGTTACTAAAATGTGGTCAATTACTGAGTAATCGTATTTAGAGGATGTAGCGCAATTATTGTCAGAGTCCCACCAATCACTATATCTTTCTGTTTGATTAATATTTTCACCTACACTATGAAGTAAATATTTACCTGCGTTTACACCGATGTTCCCTTTTAAAATATCTAATACTTGTGAAGTTGGTTTATTATTATTTACATCCATTATTTCTGCGTCATAATCATTAAAGTCACCAATCATGATAACCTCGTATTTTTTACCAATAAAATCAGCAATAACTCCTTGTAAAACCATCGCTTGTGCTTCTCTTTGAGAGCATCTTGCTGGGTCTGTTGGTATTGCCAACAGATGAGCAGAAATAAAGGCTACGTGAATATCATTAAATTGAAACTCTGTAATAAAATGTTTGCTAACACCGGATGAACCACCAGAACCAGTATAACCACAATTAGAACCAGAAATAGGATAAGAATATTTTGTTTCTGTTCTATAAAGACTAATTAGTGGGTCAATACGAGTTAGCATTCCAACATTTTGACCTGTGCTAGTATCTGTTCCCTTTTTTAAATAGGAATTATATGTTCCATCTAAATTACTAGATAGTATGTTTAGTTCATCGCATCCTTCTACTTCACAAAAATTTATAATATCAGGGTTTAAATCATTCACCACTTTTGAAACATATGACATGTGCGTTTCTGCTTCTGTTAAATTTTTCCAAGTGCATTGTGAGCCAGGACAATCAAATGGTTGATAATAGTCAATAAACAACCATTCAACATTATACTGAACAATTCTGAGATTATTTTTATTTGTTCGTCTATCTCCAAAACTAGTTACAAGAGGACATTCTGTGTCAGAACTTACAATATTACAACAAAAAATAAAAAATAAAATTAGGCTTAACATACTTTCTATATTAGACAAATACAAAATATAAAAAGTATAAATAAAATAAAATTAAAATAAAAATGAATTCATTATATTAGTAATGTTAGTTAATAATAACAATATGTTTTCCACTATTAATATTAAATCAAGTGTTCCTCCTGTTTTTAAAATATTCCCTCGTAGTGAATATTTATTACAATTTGATGGTTGTAGTAAAGGTAATCCTGGACTCGCCGGCGCTGGTGCTGTTATATATAATTACAGTAATGAAATATGGGGCAGAAGTCACTTTGTTGGTAACAAAAATACGAATAATGAAGCGGAATACAGAGGGCTAATTATTGGTCTTGAAGAAGCTTTAAGCATGGATATAAAACATCTTAGTGTTGAAGGCGATAGCTTACTTGTAGTTAAACAAATGGTCGGAGAATATAAAGTAAGATCAGAAAAATTATTGCCGTTATATGAAGAAGCTAGTAAATTAGCAAAACAATTTGATTCAATAACATTTACACATATTTATAGAGAAAATAATAAAAAAGCAGATGAACTATCTAATCTCGCGGTTGAAATGGTAATAATTAAATAATTAAATAATTAAATAATTAAATAATTAAATAATTAAATAATTAAATAAATAAATAAATAATTAATATTCTATAAGTGAAACATTCAATATTTTGCAAGGTTTAAATTTTAAAATGTCTAATTGTTTTTTTGTTGTAGGAAAATCTGTTGCATTATAAATATCCTGAAGTAATAACCATTCAAATAACCCTCCAGTATAAATAAAAACATTATAAAACCCTAAGGAGGATAATTGGGTATGTTTTTTATATATTTTCTCGTCATTACAATTGCGACCATAAACAATAATTTTCACACTTTTATTTCCTGCTTTTAAAAGTTTATTAATAATTGCCTCTTCTTGAGATGCGTTAATGGTATTTGGAATCAATAAATCTTGCTCATTAAGGTCCAATGTATTAATTAATACGTGCGATTCCGGATTTTTTAAAACAAATTGAATATCTTCAAAATTTACTTTTTGCGATGATTGTGAGTTACCCATATTAATTAATTTAATATATTTTTAAATATTTAACATACATTTAAATATTTAACACATTTTAATTATAAATGGTTGTATTTTGGTTGTATTTTTAATTTACTTCTTATATTAATGAAACTGAAGGACAATTTCTACCTTTTCTTTTTTAATACTTTTTGTAGCAGAAATGGACAACTCTTCTCTCTTCTTCCTAGTTTTAGAATTATCATTAACAATCACTTCTTTTCTTTTTGAAGTGCTATTGCGATTATTCATATCCTTTTCAATTGCGTCATAGTTTTGTTCAATATAATCAATAACCTTATTTTCAAGAGCCCATTTAAAAAAATTTAGTTGTCCTATGGTTGTTTCAATACATGTTCCGTCTTTATATGGAATACTTATTCTATCCCACCGGCAAAAAGGGTCAAAACGTTTTTTGCTATAAGCTTTTAATTTTAATTTATAATCAACATAAACTATAAATCTCCTGGTTACACTAGAATTATCAATATTATATAAAGTGTAATATTTTTTAGCGTAATTTGTTGCGAACCAATCAACGATTCGTAAAGAAATTTTAGACTCACCTGTGATAATTTTCAACATTCTAGTTAAATTTGGGTCATCTTTATAAAAGTCCATTAGATTTGTCATTAATAAATCATTTTGAGTTGTGTATGCGGAAAAAGTATTCATTATCTAAATTTTTAGGAAATTTTTTTAAGTTGTTTCATTTTTTATTAATATTTTTATTAATTTAATATTTTTATTAATTTAATATTTTTATTAATTTAATATTTTTATTAATTTAATATTATATATTAATATAATGGCTAATTTAATGAACTATTTTTTTGGTCCTTTAAGTAGTGAAGCTTGTTTATACTTTTACATTTTATCCATAGTTTTTGGTCTTTCTTTTATGTTTGTCGCCATATCTAGTTTTATATTTATAGTAAAAAAATACGATAAAATTGATATGAAATTAGGATTTAATATAGCGCTTTTACTCGCAAATGTTTTCCTAGTGTATTTTGTTAACCGTTTGTTATATTCTATGTGTTCTAAAAGTCTGTAACTTTATATGTAACTTTAGTTTTCATTTTTATTGTTTTTTTCACGATCAAGAGTAGTATTTCTAGGTTTTAAATATGTATCTCTAACATTCATATCATTTAGGTAATTTGTATTTTGTAAAAATGGATTCGTTCCTCTTTGTTGTATCAATTCTCGTTGAGAAATTTTATCGTCTAAATCTTCTCTCTTATTTGAATTTTTAAATTCATTATAGATGCTTTGATTCAGTATATCCCACGTATTTTCATCATGGTTTAGAGATGAAGAATAAGCTGAAATTGCTAATTCATCGCTAAACGCTTCATAAGAACTAGTAACAGGTGATTCTTTTTGGGGTTGTTTTATTGGTCTTCTTGATCTTTCATATGGCTCTTTTTTTGTCCATTTTAATTCCATAATAGTATATTTTATAAGTTTTTAAAAAATACTATTTATAAACTAATAATTTATTTATAAATGTGGTTTAATTATCTTTATTATCTATATCTGGATTATCCTGTTTCACAATATTTAAATTCTTTGTAAAAAAATATGCGTCTTTTGTTCTTCGTCTTCTTCTTAAATTACATTCCAAACATGCCAAAACGTAATTATCATAATTGTGACCCAAATCATTATTATCTCTATCTACAGTCCACTGTTTATGTTCTCTAACTGCCTCATATAACACAAACATTTCACTACTACAATAGTAACATTTCATATCACATTCAATCAAAGAATTTATTATGTGTTTTAATGTTACCAATTTTTCAATATCCAAAAACTTTTTCTCGACATCTTGTTGTTTATACCCAGAAATTTTTCTCTCTATTTGTTGAATAATGAGTTTATTTTCAGAATTTGTAAATTTATAATCATTTGCCAGAACTTCTTTTATTAATTCTACTTGTTTATTAGCTAGCAAACAATCCTCCGAAATATGCCATTTGTCACATTCAACCCTTTTTTTTGTCTCTTTATGTTCATAACTCATATGTTTAATTCTATTTTTACTACTTGGTTTTTCTAATTTACCATTTAATTCATTAAACACTATTTTTTTATCTGTATTTGTATTATTGGGGTTTTCCATTATATAGTATAAATTTATTTATTTAAGTAATTAACTAATATAAAAATTATACAATAATAAATATTTTATAAAAAAGTAAGTTAAACTTAACGTTATATTATAATATATAAATGGAAGAAGTTGAAACACAAAATATACCAAATAAACAAATAAATGAAGAATGTCTAGAACTTAAAAATATTAAATATAAAACGATGTTGCTTAGTGGAATACCAAGTCATGAAACAAAATCATCAAATGATTTATCGAATTTAGAAAAATATTTGGAAAATGAGAAAAATAACAATAAGAATGAGCCTTGGTGTAAATTAGATAAGACTATTAAAACACAAAAAATTGCTGAGTTTGCGAAATCATATAAAGAAGAAAAAAAACTAACTGATGAAGAAAGTACGTTATTAGTATTATTTTTAAAAGATTGTCTTGATAAAAAGAAACTTCAACGAGTAAAAGATGTTATTTATGATAAAGTAGTAGGTATTATTAAAGATATACCAGCACTTTCATACACAAAACAAACCAAACATTTTACACTTAAAAATATAGATAAACGTGTATCAACAGTTAAATCTTTAACACCCAAAAAAGCACAAGGCACTATTAAAAACAAAGTTATCGTTGATACAAATGATAATTCTTCCGATTCTGATAATTAAAACTATGTAATATTAATATAAAAAGTTATCGTTATTTATTTAATAATGACAACTTTTACATATATTCGTGAACTTCCTGATTTAAAAAATATAATAGATATATTAGACCCTGATTTTGAACCTAGTATTTTCACAGAAGAAAACACAGTCGACTTATTTGAATCTATTTTACAGTTAATGGATTGTTACATAAAAGAAAATCCCACAGCTATTAGTGAAGAAGACTTTCAAGAAGATTTTTTAGAAGATATAAAAGAAATTTTTTACGCACAATTTGAAGACCATTTTTGGTGTTTTGATTATATAGAAGATGAATTAGATAATTTAATTGAAATAGCAAGCGATATATTTTTTATAACTTTTTATAATGGAAGAACAAATTTAAACAAATGTAGTGAAAATGGAGAAGATGGAAGTAATTTAGAATATACAGATAAATATAAAGACATTATTAAACAAACCTTAGATTTTTTACGTTCAATACCACAACCAACACAGCGAACTCCTGAATGGTATATTTTTCGTCACAATTTAATTACTGCTAGTAATGCTTATAAGGCGTTTGAAAGTCAATCTATGGTCAACCAACTTATATACGAAAAATGCCAACCAATTAAAGCGTTAGAAAGTGATAAGACTACTATGGTAAATACAAATACTACTTTACACTGGGGGCAAAAATACGAACCTTTATCTGTTCTTATTTACGAAGATATGTATAAAACAACGGTAGAAGATTTTGGATGTATTCAACATAATACATATAAATTCTTAGGTGCTTCGCCTGATGGTATTAATGTTAGCCCAAATTCTGACAGATATGGACGCATGTTAGAAATAAAAAATATTGTAAATCGAGAAATTACTGGCATACCAAAAAAAGAATATTGGATTCAAACCCAACTTCAAATGGAAGTTTGTGGTTTAAACGAATGCGATTTTTTAGAAACGAAATTTACAGAATATCCAAACAGACAAAGTTTTCAAGATGATATTAAGTATGACGAAAAAGTGAATCATTATGTAAATATTCTCGATGATTCTTATATTAATTATACAATCTCAAAAAATGGAAATAAAAAAGGTATTATTGTATACTTTCATACACCAGAAGGAAAACCCTTATACATTTATAAACCGTTACATATAATTTCTGCCAAGGATATTAATGATTGGGAAGAAAAAACTATTTTAAAATATGAAGGACAAGGATTTAATTATACTTTCATGAGTTTCATTTATTGGCAACTTGAAAAACTGAGTTGCGTATTAATATTAAGAAACGAAAAATGGTTTCAGGATAATATTCAACAACTAGAGAAAGTCTGGAAAACAATTGAAGAGGAAAGAATTTCTGGTTATGAACATCGCGCACCAAATAAAAAACAAAAAAAGGAACCATTAAAACCATTTATCAACGAAAATAACAATTATAATTCAGGATGTTTGCTTTTAGGTAAAATACTCGTTAAAAAATTGGACGAATCAACGGATGAAGCAAAAAATATAAAATAATTAAATATGTAAGATAGAAACAATACCAAACGCAACAGCATTAAAACACCAAAAGGAGCCAAATATATCAACCCAAGTTGTTCCTTCTTGATAATATGAATATATTAACGAATATAGGTATGTAATGGGCAAAACACTATATCTTACAGGGTATTTTATATATCCTTCAAAAAACTTACCTTTTAATAAAGTATCATACCAACCAAAACTATAACCAAATAATAAAAAATAAACCGCGAAAAATATTACAAACAGAATAAATTTATACAAATTGTTATAAGTAAAATCAACTTGTTTTAATTTTGTAAATACTGTTAGCTCTTTAAACGGTCCCCATTCTAACCTACAACTCTTGTTTGATGGTCTAGAACATAAATTTTTTTTATTTAAAAAATAAACCAAATAACCAGTAAAAATTACGTAGATAAAGCATATGACAAACATAATATTATTTAAAATCATATTAGCACTTTTAAATAAAAATTTATATGCAGCACATGTAACAATAGGCTGTAAAGCCAATAAAACCATAATCATTATAGACCAAAAATGATTATTTATATTTAATGAACAATTTTGATTTTTCCACAAAAAATATTCTATTAGCTGCATTAAACCTATTAAAATAACTACGATTGACGCAAATACATCATAATTATTATTTTTTTTAATACCATAATATAATAAATAACCAAAACACAATACTGAAATTGAAAATGTTAGTAATGAAGTTGTTGCGTTAAAACACATCTAATATTAATTGATATAATAAATAATAAATAATACATGACAAATAATAAATGATAAAAAAAATTGAAATACTTTTGTTGTTTAAACCTTATGTAAAATCATTTAAACAACAAATTCTATTATATTTTAAAATGCCTGCAAAACAAATTATTATTTTACCTGATCTGGAAGATATTGTAAAATTCGTAGGATACTGTGGAACGAAGTCTGAAAATGATGCTGATAATAAAATACGAGAGAATATAATTAAAAACATGACCCGATTTGACGATGAATACTTTCAAGACCCTACTTATGGAATTAGTTGGCGCGGTCTAAAAGACAAATTTGACGATTCGTTAAAAGTTGTTTGTTCTTCATTTAACAAATATATTATAAAGCATAAAGCAGGAAGAAACAATAATTATGATTATATGGTGTCATTCTTTAATACAGATGAAGAAAAAATACAAGAAACTAAATTGGAGTTCAAATATAATGCTTCAACGATTGACGAAGCACCGCAGTTTGTTTCTCCTATGAAACCAAGTCAATATTTATCAGCATCATTTGAGGACTATTATTATGATGGGTTTCTTGTTCATCTGTTACAAAAGTTTGGCATACCAGTTCCTGAAAAGGCAATTTATTTAAAATCAATTCACTCTAATAAACCATCGTCTATGGTCGCAGCACAATTGCTATATTATCAAGGTTGTAAACAAAGTAGCAAATTTACAGGCGACGAAAGAGCCGTCGCATTTTATGAAAGCGCGAACACCGTCTCTAAAGAGTGTATCAAAAATTTCATACAAAATACTGACTTAGATATTAAAAAATTAACTCAATATCTCTTAGAAAGTCAAAAAGAAAAAGTGTATTTATTATACAAAAATGACAACTTTCACATACAAACTACGTGTAAAGATGATTACATCATAGAAACTTATGTAAAAAATCCAGAAAAATTTAGATATGAAGCTGTAACGAAATCACAAAAAAAAATAAATATTTTATTAAGATGGAAGAACGGCAACGGTATTGCGTATCCTGCTTTTCAAATATCATAATAATATTTAGATAATATTTAGATAATATTTAGATAATATTTAGATAATATTTTTACTAATTTTTTATTAAAATATTTTTATTATATATAATGTCTGCGTCTACTTCCGCACGTAAATATTACAGAATGCGTATTAAAGGTTCTATGTGTAGAAAAAAAGCACCTAAGTCTTGTCGTAAAATTAAATCTTGTCGCATGACAAGAACTACTACGAAAAGAAAACACTTTTGTCGTAAAAAAACAAATACACGCCGCAGAAATATTTAAATAAAGAAAAAGAAGCAACTCTTATAGAAGATAATTAAACATAATTATAAAATGTATAATTATATTTACACTAATTAATTTCTAAGTTTCAAAATATAGTTTTATTCATGATAAATTGGAAATATGCTTTCTAATTCCGTCTTTGATAATCCATTATTACCCAAAAACAATTCGATGAATCTTTGTGTTTTGGGATTTTTAAAGCTATTGGTTATCTTATTATACAATTCTAGTAATGCGTTTTTTTCTATTTGTGTTGGAGAGTATATTTCATTTAAATGATTTTCAATTAAGTAAGGCGCTTTTGTTATAATAGCATAATTAAGCTTATATGCGCTATTACCGTTTCCCCTATTAACAACTAACGTAGGACCTATTTTTCCATCTTTTTTAATATATTGTCCTTTTTCTCCATTTTTAAATTTTTTAACTTCTAACTTATTATCCTTTGAAATATTAGTATTATATATTAATAATGTTTCGTCACTATCATCTGTTAGTTCTTCTTTATGTTCATTCCAAACAATATTACCAGTTCTAACTTTTAAACCCATTTTTTCTAATGTAGTAGAACCTTCAAACAATTGTTTTAATTGTAATGAATTAGAGGCAAACATAAAATTGCCATTTATTTTTACTGAATATTCACATTCAAGAGGCTCTTCCGGGGATTCTTGTTTTTGAACTATTAATCCAAAAGTTGCTTGATCAGTATCAATAAATTTGTTGTCTTGTGTAAAGTCGATGATTTTTATTATTTTACACGTTTTTTTAATATAGTTACGAATAGGAGCATAATATAACGAATTTAGAAAACTTTTTGGAATAATAAATGCCAAAATGCCTTCATTTGAAAGCATGCTTAAGGAATGAAGAATAAACACGCCAAAAATATTTGGCCTTCCAGAGCAAAAGTCTCGATACTTGGTCGGAATATCATTTTTACTACACACAAAGTAAGGAGGATTTCCTACAATTAAATTAAATTGGGTTTCCAAAGTGTGATTGTAAGCCAAAAAGTCGCTTTTTAAAAGTTTCACACTATTTTTAAAAGTTAAATCTTTTATAGAATCGTAAATTTTATCATTAAATTCAACGCCATCAATTTCAACGTCATTAAATAATGCGTCGCAATAATTTATTATTTCGCATGTTCCGCAAGATGGTTCTAAAATTTTTTTTACATTAATACCATTAGTATTAATGTATTCTAATACATCGTTTAATAATTTTTCGATAATAATTTTTGGTGATATAAAAATACCAAACTTCTTTTTTTCTTCCTTACTGAGGCTTTTTGTTACGTTAATAGTAAGTTCGCTATATTGTTCATTAATTGTTGTCATTTGTCTTATATAATATTATTAGTATTATTTATATTATTATCAATTTTATTATTTTATACAAAAATGAGTTTTTACATATTATATTTATTTGATAATCACTTTACACCATTGAAGATTTATAATGGGACATTTTTTGTGTCGTAATTGTTTGATGAAATCTGTCTTTTTTACTTAAAGGTATAGGAATATTTGATACTCTTACACCAATAAGATTAGTACAATAAGAACTAAATGAACCATATTCACGACGATAATCTCCGCAGTTACATTTTTTCCAGGAGTAATAACAAACAAGTCTTGCATGATATAATCCTAAACTATGTGCTAAAATGTGAACTATTCTTCTCTCGTAATTATTTTTACACAATACATTTGTAATTTGCTCATCATAATTATTTTTTATTTTAATCAACATATCATAAAATTTATCTCTTAAAATTATATTTTCATTTAAAAAATTTAATTCATCCTTAGGTAAATTATCTGGTAAGTTAAAAGTTGCCATTAAATATATTATTATTTAATAATATATTTTTATATTAATTTTTAAAAATTATTGTCTCATTTTAAATCTTCAATGGTGTAATCTAGTTCCAAAGTATCCTACTCTAGTTCCACTATTTGGATTTACAGGTGGTAATGGTTTAACATAATTAGACTGTGTTTTTTTTTCTTTATATAAAGCCCCACAGACATCAGTAGCAGTACATCTGCCGTTGTCTGGATTATTTTGATAACGAATATTATTTGTTATCTGTTTATAAGAACCTACTTCAAAAATAGGATAATGCCACCAAATTTTACTTGCGGTATCATCTGAAACTCCATATATTCCTGTTATAGGGAATGTATCTTGAAGTAAAACATTTGTATCTGCGCTAGGATATTTGCCTGCTTGACTTCCTAAATCACTTATTTTACTAATATCATAATTTTTAAATGTTTCTCTTTCTCTTCTTCTGCGAGTTGTAAAATACTTTGTTATTATTGGTAATGCCAATATTATTACTATTATTGAAGATAAAGCTGCTACTTTGTTATTCATATATATATATAAATTATATATTATTAAAAAATCTATATAACAGGAATCTATTTAAAACTACCACTATAAATTATATAATGGATACTTCTGTAGATATGCGTGTTACTAAGCGGGATGGTAAATTAGAGGATATTTCGTTTGACAAAATTTCAAGGCGAATTAAAAAACTTGGACAAGAGGCAGGAGGTATACAAATAAACTATTCATCACTTGTTATGAAAGTTATTAACCAACTATATGATAAAATTGAAACAACTAAAATTGATGAGCTTACATCTGAATTGTGTGCTTCTTTATCTACACAACATACAGATTATGGAACACTCGCATCACGTATTATCATTTCAAATCATCAAAAGAATACCAATGCTACTTTTTCAAATGTTATGAGGTCACTATACGAATTTAAAGATATTCATGGCAATAATAAGCCGCTAGTTTCAGAATCGTTAATGGATTTTGTTGAAAAATATTCAGAACAAATTAACAATATGATTGTTCATGACAGAGACTATTTAATTGATTTTTTTGGGTTTAAAACATTAGAAAGAGCATATCTTTTTAGAATTGATAATGTAATTGTAGAGAGAATACAGCATATGTGGATGCGTGTTGCCATAGGTATTCACGGCGATTTACAAAACAATAATCAAGATGAATGTCTTCGACTTGTAGAAGAAACATACAATTTAATGTCTCAAAAATATTTTACTCATGCTACTCCAACACTTTTTAATGCCGGAACACCTCGTCCCCAATTAAGTTCTTGTTACCTAATCGCTATGGAAGAAGATAGTTTAGATGGAATATATGATACATTAAAAGATTGCGCTAGAATTTCTAAATATGCTGGAGGGGTTGGTCTTCATATACATAATATTAGAGCAAAGGGAACACATATTCAAGGAACGAATGGAACATCCAACGGAATAGTTCCGATGTTACGTGTCTTTAATAATACTGCCAGATATATTGACCAAGGAGGAGGAAAACGTAATGGTTCATTTGCTATTTATTTGGAACCTTGGCATTTAGATATAGAGGATTTTTTAGAAATGAAGAAAAATCATGGCGACGAAGAATTAAAGGGGCGTGATTTATTTTACGCTCTTTGGGTTTCGGATCTCTTTATGGAACGTGTCAAAAATAACGCAAAATGGTCGCTTTTTTGCCCTCATGAGTGTCCCGGATTATCCGACGTTTATGGTGAAAAATTTAATACACTTTATGAGAAGTATGAAAGCGAAACTGTTTGTAGAAAGACCGTTAATGCGCGTGACCTATGGTTTAAAATTTTGGACGCACAAATGGAAACGGGAACACCTTATATTCTTTATAAGGACGCAGCAAATAAAAAATCAAATCAACAAAATCTTGGAACTATTAAAAGTTCAAATTTATGCACTGAAATAGTACAGTACTCAGATGAGAAGGAAACCGCTGTCTGTAATTTGGCCTCAATCGGACTTCCCGTTTTTGTTAATAAAGAAACAAAGCATTTTGATTATGATATGCTACATCGAGTTACAAAAGTTATTACATCTAATTTAAATAAAGTGATTGATATTAACTTTTATCCAACAGAGAAGACCAGACTCAGTAACATGCGTCATAGACCTATTGGAATTGGTATTCAAGGGTTGGCGGATACTTTTGTTTTAATGGATATACCATTTCATAGTGATGAAGCAAAAGAAGTAAATAAACTTATTTTTGAAACAATTTATCACGCTTCTTTAGAGAGAAGTAATGAAATCGCAATCGAACGCAAACAATTGTATTTACTTGCTAAAGGTAATAATCGAATGGCGTTCTTACAAGGAAAAGAAATTTTTTTACCTGAACAGTTAATTGGCTCTTATAGTTCTTTTGTTAATTCGCCTATATCTAAAGGTATTTTTCAATTTGATATGTGGAATGTTAGTCCAAGTAATAAATACGACTGGTCCATACTTCGAAATTCTATTGTAGAAAACGGAATACGTAATTCACTTCTTGTAGCACCTATGCCAACCGCAAGCACCTCACAAATACTTGGTTTCAACGAATGTTTTGAACCGTTTACAAGTAATTTGTATAGTCGTCGCACTTTAGCAGGTGAATTTGTTGTTGTAAATAAATATTTAATGAATGAACTTATTCAACTTGGGTTATGGAATGAGCAAATTAAAAACAATATTATTGCGAACAAAGGTTCCGTTCAACAACTTTCAATAATATCGGAACATATTCGTAATAAATACAAAATTGTTTGGGAAATTCCTATGAAACATGTGATTGATATGTCTGCTGATAGAGGGGCTTTTATCTGTCAAAGTCAGAGTTTAAATTTATGGGTAGAGGATCCTACTTATAGCACCTTAACAAACATGCACTTTTATTCGTGGAAAAAAGGATTGAAAACTGGTATTTACTATTTGCGTAGAAAAGCAAAGCATCAAGCACAACAATTCACAATTGAGCCAGAGTCGTCAAAAGAAAAGGTAGAAGAGCATGATGAAATTTGCGAAATGTGTTCGGCTTAAATCTAATATTTTATTTTTTAATTATTTAATTAAAATATTAGTATAATTATTTAACGTTTAACGTCTTCTAACAGTTTTACGTTTTTTGTTTGTTTTGCGCTTTTTGCTAACCTTGCGTTTTTTGTTAGCCTTACGCTTTTTATTTGTCTTGCGTTTTTTATTTGTTTTATTTTTTCTATTTCTTTTTTTACCTCCACGTTGGGAATCAGTATCATCATAATCACTATCATCATTTTGTTTGTTTCTTTTATTTCCAGGCTCAAGGGAATCATCATATGACGCATCATCTTCATCTGATTCATCATCGTAACTGAACGAGCGTTTTCTACTAGGTACTTGTTGTGCTTCTAACCCACTACTAACAGCATGAAAAAAATCCAAATTCGTTCCTGTTGGATCTGCAAATCTTCTAGATGACGCATAAGCGGCACTAGAGGATGGAGCAGCACTAGAACTTGCTTGTGATAAAACGCACTCTTCAAAATTATTTAACTCTGTTAAAATTTGTACTGAATCCACATGTGGGGATATATCGGAGATAGTTTGAGCCATGGCATCTAATGTCGCTTTTAATGCTTCCAACCCATGTTCATCTGTTGTAAAGTCATCATCACCAATGTCTTCGTTATGTAATGCTGCTCTATGATAACTCATATCAGGATAATAATCTTGTTGCGACGCTGCTTGCGATGGTCCTCGTGAAGTTGCTCGTGATGTTGCTCGTGATGATGCTATTGATGAAATTCTTGATTGTACCCTTGATGATATCTCTGATTCTACGTCTCTAGCAAGAGCTTCTATATGATCATTTCTAGGGGGAGCAATCGTTCGATAACCATAAGTATTAGGATCTCTGTTACCTACTATAAAAACCATATATAAAAAAAGAATTGATGCTCCTAATTCTTCAGTTGTCATAGATCGAGCTGTATTAACTACTCTGCTCACTCCTCTAGGATTTGATGCACACGCGCCTGCGAACGCTGCCGCTACCAGTCCGGCTGGATATCTATTTGCCATTACAGCACTACTAATTCCCATAACACCAGATATTAAACTAGAACTGATTCCCGCAATAGCACCAGAAACCCCACTCATTATATTTGGCATAATTTGACTAGCCGTATCACTTGCTAAACCAAGAATATTATATAATATATTTCCAACGTTACCAATTAAAGCAATAGTACTTTGTGAAAGGGTTCCTAGTCTTTCGTTTCCACCTAGCAAAATCATTACTTCAAGTACAAATGCTGAAATAAATGCATTTTTACTACTTTCACCGACTCGACGTAAAGTATCCCTAGCACGTGAGATTGATGCCCTAATCACAAAAAGACAATCCTCAAATGTAACATTTTGTTGGTTGTTATTACTCATTTTATATTATATTATATGTTAATATAATATATAAATTTATATTTTTCTAAATTATGTTAATAGTTTATTATACAAATTATGTTAATAGTTTATTATACAAATTATGTAACTCTTTGTTAAAAAGTAATATATCTTTATTGTGAATCATTTTGTAAAAGCAACGCAAACACACTATAACGTCATTCATGGAATTGTGAAGATTATTGGGAACACTTTGAAACAATTTATCATGTAACTCCGACAATTTGGGGAATTTTACATATTCTCTTCCATCCTTGTAATATGCTTTAATATCACATAATTTAATCGTCTCCTGCATAGTACAATAACACTTTTTGCTCGTATTTAAAGAAGCAATAAAGTTTTTGTAACTCTGTATTTTATTAGCATTTAGTTGATTTCTCTTTATGACACGCAACATGTCTGCCTCTAATACAGTTAAATCAAAATTCAGATTGTGAGCGACTAGCAAATCCACAGCGTTGTAATCCTGGATAAATTCATCGATAACACATTCTATATCAACACCATCTCGTCTCGAGATTTCATATGTTATTCCGTGAATTTTAATGCTCTCGTGACTAATTGTAATATCTTGCGGCAATCTCACAATAAAATCACGCATTTTTAAAATTGTATTTGTTTCGTCTTCATACATAATATAACTAAACTGAACACTATATGGAAATAATGGTAATGTATCTTCATTCAACAATTTAAATTTTGGCAATAATCCAGTTGTCTCGGTATCAAAAACTAATATTCGCATCGTTTGTTCTTATATTTTTGAATAAAGATTTTAAGTTGTTTATATATATTTACCTTTTTACATAATTAGTTTTTGAATTCAATTTTATTTTTTTATATCTTTAATTTCTTACTATATATTAATATTAAATGAAACTATATTTTATAACAGACAATACATTTATTAAAGATGCGTTAATACAAATGGGAATAAAAGAAAAATTTAGTGATTTGGTGGCACTAGATTCGAGAGCGAGTTTAGCACATTTTATTGGAAAAGATAAAAATTTCTGTAGAGGAAGTGAAATGTTTGAATATTTGTTGGAAAATTTATTGAATAAAAACAATACTTCTATTCTTATACATGGTGGATTTGAAATACTAGGATTAGTAAATTTTAAAATTAATACAATAAATGGTAGTAACATAATGATTACCAAAGGTATATGTGTTCCTAAGAGAAATACTCTTGAAAAAAGAGGTTCTATTTTGTTAGATACATTAAAAACATTAGGGTCAAAATTAAAATTACAAAAAATTGCTATTTTTTCACTTCCAGAAGCAAAAGAATTTTATGAAAAAAATGGCTTTATAGAAGAAGATAAAGACACAAATTTGATGATTTATAATTTCAAAAATGAACAGTTATCTGATATGGAAAAAAATATGGGTGGTAAAATTATTAGGAAAAAGAGTAAAAAACATAGAAAACAACAAAAAAGGACAAAAAGGACAAAAAGGACAAAAAGTATCAAACAAAATAAATCTAAAAGGACAAATCGTTAATTATATTTTACAAATAATTTTTACAAATTCCAAAACTTCTTCTATGCCAAATAGTAATACCGTTTTCTTTTATACCATCCATATGTCTCTTCGCACCATATCCTTTATTTGAATCAATCCCATATTTTTCTATTAAGTCAGGATTTTCAAAACATAGTTCCTCTATATATCTGTCTCTCTCTACTTTTGCCAAAATAGAAGCGGCTGCTATTGCTGTATATTTATTGTCTCCGCCTTCAATAGTTGTAAAAGGCATAACTTCTATTTTATTTGTTGTTTTATTTAAATATGTAATGGGGTTAAAATAATTGCCGTCAATTAATAAATAAAAACTGTAATCTGTATTATTCTCTTTTTTCATTTGCTGTATATATTGTTTTCGCGTTTCTAAAATGCTTGTATGCATCGATTTTTGTGTTGCCTGTAAAATATTAATATCATCGATTACCTTTTCGTCTTCATAACTTACATACCATGCCAAAGCATGAGTTTTTATATAATCAGCGACTTCTTCTATTTTCTTTTTTGATGTGAATTTTTTACTGTCTTTTACTTTAAAATGGTCAAAAGAATCATCTTTAGGTAAAATTACTGCTGCTGTATATACTCTTCCAAACAACGGACCTCTACCAGCCTCGTCAACACCTATTTCAAAAACATTTTCTTCTTGATGAAAGAATTTTTTTAGAGGTTCTTGAATTTTGCGCACTCTTTTTGTTTTTGCTGGTTTTATTACAGTTTCCAGTATAGTATCAACTTCTGTATCGTCATCGTCAATAATAATAGCACACGTTGATTCTGATTTGCTCATAGTAAAATATATTTGTATTATTTAATACATAGTATTTTAAAATCAATTCTTTTTTAAATTTAAACTTTTTTCACTATATAAATTATACAATGAACTCTCAAGCATTATTTCTTTTTTTGGTTTTATTAATTGGATTATTTTTATCTTCTTTTTTAGGAGGTAGTAACTGTATGAGAGAAGGATATACTAATAATTACAATAATTATAAAAATAATTCTAATTATAGCAATAATAATTCTAGTTATAGCAATAATAATTCTAGTTATAGCAATAATAATTCTAATAGCAATAGCAATAGCGGTTATAACTCAGATGATGATGATACTAATTATAACCATAATTATGATAACTACAATCATTACAACAAGTCATCCAGTCAATTAGGCGCAACTACACAACTACAAAACGGAACAATATTTAATGGTCCAAATGGCGATACTGCTGTGTATGTTGTAGGAGCATCTGGTATTTCTAGCATACAATTAAAGCAAACAAGTGGTTCTAGTGTCGTAATCTTTAATCAAACCCCACAAGGACCTCAAACTAGTAGCAATAGCACTACACAAACTACAGGAGGTGCCGGAACAAAAAATACATTTTATGGACCTGGAGGCATGACAGCGACTATTGTATTTAGTTCTCAAGGAAACACAATTGTTTTTAATACACCAGGCGGACGTATTATTTTTACACAAGTTAGCAACTCATCATCTACTACTGGAAATAACAATATTTCACAAACTGCTTATTATGGAAGTACAGGAACAATTATGCCACCTTCTAGTAGTTATACCGCATATGATAACAGCACATATGGTGTCAGTGTAAATGGCACAAATGGTGGAAGTGCTGGATATTATAACGGTCCAAATGGTGGAAGCGCTGGATATTATAATTCACCATATGGTCAAAGTGGTGGTTATGTTACAGGGCCAAATGGTAACACAATAGCAGGTTCATCATATAACCCATATAGTAGTTCTTTGCCACAAGGTGTGCCTGGTAGTATGATACCACCAGGACAACAAGACTTATATATATTAAAGTCCGAAGTTGTGCCCCCAGTTTGCCCAGCTTGCCCTTCATCATCAGCTTGTCCCAGTAAAAAACAAAAATGTCCTCCCTGTCCAGCGTGCGCTAGATGTCCGGAACCATCATTTGAATGTAAAAAAGTGCCAAATTATAATGCGATGAATGATGAATATTTACCTCAACCCGTTTTAAATGATTTCTCTACATTTGGAACATAAAGTGATACAAATATAAAATAAATACAAAATATATAATTTTTATAATTCAAATTATATATTACACCTTTTTACATTTACTACGAAGTGAAAAGGTGTAAATTTAAAACGTTGTAAACTTTATCTCTGTTTGATACATTTTTGGTCTACGTGAAACGAACTTGATTTATCGTCTTGTGGAACAATTTTTAGAATACATTTTGCCTTTTTGCCATACAGAGGTTCGGTGCATCCTTTTTCTCTCTTCTTTCTAGTTTCCAATCTTTTAAATTTAAATAATTTAAGATTTTCTTCTGTACAGCGTGATCTAAAATGTTCATATCTTTCTCTTACATCACAATAACTAAGGTTAGATTTTTTATTTAGCATTTTATTTACAAGTTCATGTAAATCATACACATATCTAGAAAAGGTATCCCTATTTTTCATATCAGATAATTTTAGTGGCAATTGTTTAAAATTAGTTTTTAAATTAATTCTACAATATTTACAAGGTAAAACGTGTCGCAAACTTAAAATAAAATTCCTGTAATTATGTTTATCTTCATCACTTGGATTTACTGGATAATTAAAACTCATCGTATGAAGATAATGCCATATAGGAGGTCCCCAAGTGGAGGTTAAAAAACCATCGCCAGCATTATAATCTGTTCTTTTAAAAATACGTTTTTTAGTTTTATTATTTGAACTTCTATTTTTACGAGTATTCATATATTAAGTATTTATAAAATATTTCAAAAATAAAATAATATTCATTTAAAATATGGATTTAGAAGATAATACAGATGACATTCGAATAATTAAAACAACATCAGATTATACAAGAAAAATATGTTATTGCTCATTTTTTTCTATGCTTTTAATAATCATTTTTATAGTTAGCCCTCTAGGTAAGTTTGTATGGGTATCATCCATTATGAAAATAGTAATTTTAGTTATTTTAGGATATACTATTTACTTAAATAGTATTCAAACAACCATGTTAAAAAATACAAATGCTGAATCAAGTGATTCTGAACTTTCATCTCAAATAGGAAGCAATATTATGTGTAGTTATGTATTTACCGCATTTTTATGTATATTATTTGTATTCGTTCTTAAAAGTTTTTTCTAACCGTCGTTCTCATCTATGCTATTAAAATTATCGTTCTTAATTGTAACATTATCTAATATTATCTAATATTATGTAATATTATTGTTTTCCAGTTATTAACCGATTTAAAAAATACATATAAAGACGCCATAAATGCTAATAGCCCGTAATATATATATTTTGAAAAACAACTACATAATAATAATACTAACAGCGAAAAATATAAAATGTTTCGGCTTCTGTAAATCTCCAAATATACACCATGCAATCCCATATTACCCTGACAATTGGCAGTATGTAATAAAAATTCAACATTAAATGGGAGAACTAGTAATAAAAATAATGATAAAAAATTCATGTTACTAATATATGGTTTATTTTTTTAAGCGCATTTAAAATATATAATAGCACAATAATAAGAGTTATTTTATTAAATCATAAATAACATCATTTGAATGATTATTTTTGTTATTATTTTTATTTAATTTAGTAAAAGGTGTTTTTAGTTCCATTATTTTTTTATAAAATATTTTATCATTTTGTAAACTATAAATATTAATTTCAACCAACTCGCCTTTATAATTTCTGAATATCATTAAAATGATTATAATTATATCTTTAATATAATATTCGTTTAGAACCATTCAGAATTTCTTCTTATTTATATATAAATGTCACATAATTTTAATCAGTTAAATTTGCCAAGAGGTGGTAATTCTTCTAATTTTTTATCAAAAATCACAAGTTATGGTTCATCAATAAGTATGACAACAATTTTAATTATAGCAGCAAGTATCTTATTCATTATAGGTGGTGTATATTATTATAATACATATGTAGCACCAAAAATGAATACTACTTACTCATCAAATAATGAAAGCATGACTAATAATAGTAATAACGGACCAACAAAAGAAGCCGAAATGCTTTTATTTTATGCTGATTGGTGCCCACACTGTAAAACAGCAAAACCTATTTGGTATGAAGTAGTAGATGAATATGAAAATAAAACCATTAACGGATACAAGGTGACATTTACTGAAGTAAATTGCACAAATGAAACGGATGAAGTTGAAAAAATGATGAATCAATATAAAGTAGAAGGATTCCCGACAATTAAAATGATAAAAGATGGTCAAGTTATAGAATATGACGCAAAGCCTAGCAAAGAAACGTTGATTGAATTTTTGAATACAGTTTTGTAAAATATATTATTAATTATATAAGCAAAAATTACAAACTAGAGAGAAACTTCTTAGCAGTTTCAATCCCATCTTCATAAAGTTCAATTCTACTATCTTGCGATTTTAAAGCTCTTTTATAATAATTTAAACTCATTAGTGTAGTGTTTAAATTAATTTCATTTTTTATGGTAGGTTGTATATGATCAATACTTAAGCTATATATTACTTTATATAAAAATGTCATAATAAAGTCCAGCATATTTGAATCAGCTTCTACAATATTTTTTTCACTAGTATCAAAAATGTTCTTCATACCTAATATCTCATCATCATTTTTCCCACTTTCTATACAGTATTTTAAAGGATAATTACATACCATCCCACCGTCAACATAACATTTACCATCAAAAAAAATTGGAGTCAATAAAATAGGTATTCCACAAGTCATCGCAATAGCCTGTAATGCACTTATTTTAGGATGTGTTAGATATGATATATCTTCAAGTTTAAAATTGTTAAGTTCAAAAGAAAAAAAATGTAGTTCAACTTTACAATAATTATATAATTCTTCTAAAGTAATATGTACTGATAAATCTTTTGCCTCTAATAAAGGTTTGAAACATTTTTCAATAGTATTTAAATCAAAAAGGCCTTTTTTACTATAAGCATCAAATATAGTTTGAACACTTACAGAAAATATATTGTGCCATGGTCTTTTAATTATAAAATCATAAATAGTTTCAAAATCATATTTTAAGCAAAAAATTAATGCTACAATTGCTCCAGCAGATGTTCCATAAATACTTTCTATTTCGTTAATATTTATATATTTTTCTTCACATAGTTGTTGAATAGCGCCCAAACTTTGAATCATAGATGGGCCACCCCCAGAAATAACTAAATGTTTTATTGTCATTTATTATAATTATAATACATTCATTTTAATAACTTTTTTTTCTATAATATTTTAAATGGCAAATATTTTTACTCTTGAAAACATAGAAGATTTTTCAGAAAAGTTAAATATTGATGAACTTTATGAAAAGAAACGCCAACACGATTTAAACAAACTTTCTCTCTTTAACAAAATATTGAATAGGATTCATGTGCGAATAAGAACAACATCTCGCCAAAGGTTAGACGAACAATTTTGTTGGTTTGTTGTTCCAGAAATAATAATAGGTGTTCCAAAATATGATCAAGGTGCGTGTATTGCTTATTTATTAGATAGACTAAAAGATAACGGATTTAATGTAAAATATATTCATCCAAATACTTTATTTATTTCCTGGTTGCACTGGGTTCCATCATATGTACGAACAGAGTTAAAGAAAACAACTGGAATTATTGTTAATGAATATGGTGTAAAACAAATAGAAAATGTAAATACTGAATCCAATAATGACTCAGAAATTAAGTTAGTAGAGCCTTTGGATCCTAACAATTACATGTTAAACTTAAAAGACCCAGTAAGTATTCAAAACACAAAACAACAAAATAAAAATTTCAAACCAATTAACTCATATAAACCATCTGGTAATTTAGTTTATGATGATGATTTGTTAAACAAAATAGAAGGAAAATTCAATTAATTCTTTAAGTTGAATTATAATATATTTAAAAGGATACTTAAGGAATAGGGGGGTATGTACTTTTCGATATTTTTTCCAAAAGTATTTTCGGGATTTCAAAAATGGACAAAAAAAATGTCCAAAATTGGAAATCCCTATATAGATTCCAGAAAAAGGATGCGTTCGCTGCATAATTGAAAATTAGCGTCTGGTCATTTTTTTACATTTTAATTTTTTGTTACCATAAAATTTTATTATTTAATTAAAAAACAATTTAGGGGTTTTTTTGTGTTTCAAATATATGAAACAAATGAAACAAATTTTACCCCAAAAAAACCCCAAGTTTTTTTGTGAAAAATGTCGCTTTGGAAGTGGTAATAAAAAAGATTTCAATCGTCATATCGCCACACCAAAACATATAAATGAAACAAATGAAACAGACATTCTCCCCAAAAAACCCCAAACGATACAAGTATTAGAATGTAATAAATGTCTATTAATTTTTAACAGCAGAACAACATTATGGAGACATCGTAAAAGTTGCGATGGATGTGTTAATCAACAATCTTTAGTTAATGAAACTATATACGAAGATGATAATAAAATATATTTACTCAATAATATATTTCAAAAACAAATGAAGGAGAACAAGGAATTAAGAGATTTATTAATTGATCAAAATAACAAATTAATTGAAATTTGTAAAGAGAAAACGTTTATAGGGAATAATACATATATTAATAGTAATAATAAAACATTTAATTTACAATTATTTTTAAACGAAACATGTAAAGATGCTATGAATATAATGGATTTTGTAGATTCACTTAAGTTACAACTTTCTGATCTTGAAAATGTAGGAAAATTAGGTTATGTTAATGGATTATCAAATATAATAGTAAAAAATTTAAATGCGTTGGATGTGCGTAAACGACCTGTTCATTGCAGCGATCCCAAAAGAGAAATACTATATATTAAAGATGAAAACAAATGGGAAAAAGAAAATGATAATAAAATTAAATTAAAAAAAGCAATTAAGTATATTGCACATAAAAATACAAAATTAATTCCTGAATGGAAAGCACAAAATCCAGAATGTGCATACAGTAACTCTAAAAAAAGTGACGAATATAATAAAATTATCATTGAGGCGATGGGTGGTGAAGATTTAAGCGTAGAATCTTCAATTAACGAAAATAAAATTATAAAAAATTTAACAAAAAATGTTATTATAGATAAAAGTCTTATTATAGATAATAACTAAAATTACAATAGTTCATTCAATAAAAATTGTAATTATACTTTAGGAAATTATATTTTAGTTAAAATAAAAAATAAAATTAGAATTTTAAAAAATTTTTTTATGAGTTATATATATAAAATGGCAACTAAACGTCGTATGTCTCGTCGCGGCAAAGGTCGCTCTATGGCAAAGAAAATAGCTCGTGGTCACGCTCGTTCAGCAAAGATGGCTGCATCCAAGGCCATGAGTGCTGCTAAGGCTGCTGGAAAAGCCGCTTCTGCTGCTGCTTCCGCTTCTAAATCTGCTTCTGCTTCCAAGGCTGCTTCTGCTTCCAAGGCCGCTTCTGCTGCTGCTTCTGCTGCTGCTTCTGCTTCCAAGGCTGCTTCCGCCTCTGCTTCCAAATCCGCTTCTGCTTCCGCATCCGCTTCAATGCAATAAGCGAAATATATATTATTTTATTTAGTAAATTAATTAAATAAAATATAATTTAAATTTGATCCACTTTAACATTAACGTTTTGTATTGGTTGATTTACACCGCCATTATTTATATTTTGCATAGGAGGAGCAATAGGAGCAGCAATAGGAGCAATAGGAGCAGCAATAGGAGCAGCAATAGGAGCAGCAATAGGAGCAGCAATAGGAGCAGCAATAGGAGCAGCAATAGGAGCAGCAATAGGAGCAGCAATAGGAGCAATAGGAGCAATAGCAGAACCGGGTCTTTTTACATTCGGTACAGCATTTTCTACAATTTTTGTTGATTCCTTTGCCAAATTGTTAATTTGATTTTGTGTTGTTTGTAATATTTTTGATTCTACAATTGCCTCATATAATTTAACACCTTTTAAATAGTCTGTCTCACACTGGACATATAATTCAATAATTATTTTTCTAGTATCTTCAATTGCTTTTTGTAAACTATCATCATTTAAATTATGATTTATTCTAATTTTTTTTCTACCAGAATAAGGGTCTATTACATATGTAAATAATTTATTAATTACATCCAATAATTCGTGTTGTTTTGACGAAGCAGAATTAATCATGTCATTAATATTTGTAGCATAATTAGTAAAAAGTTTATCATTTTTATTCATAGTGTAAGATTGTTTAAAATTCGGATTATTTCCTTGACAAGCATTCATTGAATTATAGTCTCTCAATTTAATATCGCTAAATTTTGTTATTTCCGTGGGCATATCTTTATTACCTGTAAATGCTGTATAAAATGTTTTTAAATCACTCATAAATTGTTTGTGTGTTTTTTTAGACATTCCCGTAAACCTACCTGTAGAATAATCATAATTATCGTCTAGATATAACCTCATTAGTTCTTTAATACCAGGTTCATCAGCTAATGTTCTTGTATTGCCTGTTTGTGCCGTATTAAAATTACATACTTTGGGATGAACAGTAGCATTATCTCCTTGAATATTATTAAGATTTTCACCCCTATTTAAAGCGCGAATTCTGTTATCACAAATATTCAATTTATAAACCCTTCTTTTTACATTTCTAGGTATTTTATTCTTTTCCATTAAATTACTTTTAATAATATTTCCATCAGCATCTTTATACATATAAACTGGATTTATTGTCATTATAATAGCCGCAAAAATGTGTGCTATTTTAACATAAAACTTAGCAATACCAATACAGACACGCCTTTTTT